>Ga0115561_1002591_pt1 | contig 12025 bp, 9 predicted proteins | sample COGITO_mtgs_1105_4_FD_87201 | JGI IMG/M metagenome (GOLD analysis project Ga0115561, IMG submission 87201) | Pelagic marine microbial communities from North Sea - COGITO_mtgs_110512 | ecosystem: Environmental > Aquatic > Marine > Epipelagic | place: Germany:Helgoland, sampling site Kabeltonne...
CGCCGTGAGTTGATGGAGCTGCATGGCGATGCGGTTGAGATCGATATCTGACGTGTTGAGCGGCATTTGCCCCCGCTGTCTGCCATGACTTTGTTTAGCAAAATTGGCCTCTTGCGCTTGTCTGCGCTGGGTTTACTGCTCTGCTTTTTGCAGCAGTATGCCCGCGCTGACCTGTGGGCGCATGTGGACGAGCGCGGGGTGACGCACTTTGCGGCCGAGCAGCTCGATGCCCGGTACCAGCTTTTTTTCCGGGGCGCCGAATTCGACTCGACCCGCGACATGCCTGCCAACGCACCCGCCACGCCCCATGGCATGCCCAGCGCGGGTGCGCGCCTGCTGGCGTTTTTTGACATTGCGCCGGGCTACAAAAGCATCAAGCACCACCTGCGGGCCGCGTCGGAGCAGCAAGCGGTGGACTACGAGCTGCTGCAGGCGCTGATTGCCACCGAGTCGGGCTTTGATGCGCAGGCCGTATCGCCCAAGGGCGCGGTGGGCCTGATGCAGCTCATGCCCGCCACGGCCAGCCGCTTTGGCGTGCGGGCCGATGCCAAGCGCTCGCTAGAACAAAAGCTGACCGACCCCGCCGTCAATGTGCCTGCGGGCACGCGCTACCTGCGTTATTTGCTCGACCTGTTCCCCGGCCGCATGGACCTGGCCCTGGCGGCTTACAACGCGGGTGAGGGCGCGGTGCAGCGGGCTGGTAACCAGATTCCGGCCTTCAAGGAAACCCAGAACTACGTGCGCACCGTGCTGGCGCTGTACCACCAGCTCAAACCCCCGGCGCCGGTGCAGGCCCATCGTGCGGCCCCTGGGCGGGTGCGCATGCAACTGCAGGGCGGCGCCCACAACCGCGGCAACCTGCCGCCCGACACCGTGGTGGCGCAAAGCCGCGCCAGCCATGAACCTCTACCGACGATTCCGAACGAATGAGCGCTAACGAATGAGCGACCAACCCACTTTAGATTTCACCACCGCTGGCGATGACGGCGGCGACTCCCTGGGCCTGGCGGGCTACGCCCAGCGCGCCTATCTGGAATACGCGTTGTCGGTCGTCAAAGGCCGTGCGCTGCCCGATGTGTGCGACGGCCTCAAGCCCGTGCAGCGGCGCATTCTGTATTCGATGGACCGCATGGGCCTGGGCTACAGCGGCCCCACGCGCAGCGCGGCGGCCAAGCCCGTCAAAAGCGCCCGCGTGGTGGGCGACGTGCTCGGCCGCTTCCACCCCCACGGCGACCAGTCGGCCTACGACGCGCTGGTGCGCATGGCGCAGGACTTTGCGCAGCGCTACCCGCTGATCGACGGCCAAGGCAACTTCGGCAGCCGCGACGGCGACGGCGCTGCCGCCATGCGCTACACCGAGGCGCGCCTCTCGCGCACCACCAGCCTGCTGCTCGATGAAATCGACGAAGGCACGGTCGATTTCATGCCCAACTACGACGGCAGCACGGAAGAGCCTCGCCAACTGCCTGCCCGTCTGCCCTTCGCGCTGCTCAACGGCGCCAGCGGCATTGCCGTGGGCCTGGCCACCGAGATCCCCAGCCACAACCTGCGCGAGATTGCCGATGCGTGCGTGGCGCTCATCAAGACACCCACGCTGAGCCAGGAAGAGCTGCTGGCCATCGTGCCCGGCCCGGACTACCCCGGCGGCGGCCAAATCATCAGCAGCGCGGGCGACATTGCCGACGCCTACCGCACCGGCCGTGGCAGCCTGAAGGTGCGCGCGCGCTGGAAGATCGAAGACATGGCGCGTGGCCAGTGGCAACTGGTGGTGACCGAGCTGCCGCCCGGCGTGAGTACCCAGCGCGTGCTGGAAGAGATTGAAGAAATCACCAACCCCAAGGTCAAGGCCGGCAAGAAGGCGCTGACGCAGGAGCAGACGCAATTGAAGGCCAGCATGCTGGCGGTGCTGGATGTGGTGCGTGACGAATCGAGCAAAGACGCACCCGTGCGCCTGGTGTTCGAGCCCAAGACGGGCAAGACCCCGCAGCAGGAACTGATCACTGCGCTGCTGGCCCACACCAGCCTGGAGACTTCGGCCCCCATCAACCTCACCATGGTGGGGCTCGACGGCAAGCCGGTGCAGAAGTCGCTGCGCCAGATGCTGGAAGAGTGGATCGCCTTCCGCCAGACCACCATCACCCGCCGCAGCCAGCACCGGCTGAACAAGGTGCTGGATCGCATCCATATCCTCGAAGGGCGGCAGACCGTGCTGCTCAACATCGACGAGGTGATTGCGATCATCCGCCACAGCGACGAGCCCAAGGCGGCGCTGATTGCACGTTTCAACCTGAGCGATCGGCAGGCTGAAGACATCCTCGAAATCCGCCTGCGCCAGCTCGCGCGGCTTGAAGCCATCAAGATCGAACAAGAGCTGAAAGAACTGCGCGACAGCCAGGGCAAGCTCGAAGACATCCTGAACAACTCCGGCTCGCTGCGCCGCACCATGGTCAAAGAGATCGAGGCCGACGCCAAGACCTTTGCCGACGCGCGCCGCACGCTGATCCAGGCCGAGAAAAAGGCCGTGGCCGAAGTGAAGGTGGTGGACGAGCCCGTGACGGTGGTCGTCTCGCAAAAAGGCTGGGTGCGCGCCCGCACTGGCCATGGGCATGAGGCGGCCAGCTTTGCCTTCAAGGCGGGCGATGGGCTGTATGGCACGTTTGAATGCCGCACGGTCGATACCCTGCTGGCCTTTGGCAGCAATGGTCGCGTGTACTCGGTGGCCGTGTCGCTGCTGCCGGGCGCGCGGGGCGACGGCCAGCCGGTGACCACGCTGATTGAGCTGGAAGCCGGCACGCAGTTGCTGCACTACTTTGCAGGCCCGGCCAACGCCACGCTGCTGTTGTCCAGCTCGGGCGGCTACGGCTTTTTGGCGGCGGTGGAGAATATGGTTTCGCGCCAAAAGGGCGGCAAGGCCTTCATCACCCTGGGCGAAGGCGAAACGGTGTGCGTGCCCTCACACGCCGCGGGCACCACGGGCAGCAAGCCGCTGCTGCCGGCCACGCATGTGGCCTGCGCGTCGGTGGGTGGGCGCATCCTCACGTTCGAGATCACCGAGCTGAAAACCATGGCTAATGGCGGCCGGGGCCTGATGCTGATTGACCTGGAAGACAAGGACCAGCTTGCAGGCGCTGCCGCCTACACGCGCAGCATTCGGCTGGATGGCATTGGCCGCGGTGGCAAGGTGCGCGATGAGACGCTGGAAATCCGCAGCTTGAACAACGCCCGCGCCGCACGCGGCCGCAAGGGCAAGGCGGCGGACCTGGGCTTCAAGCCCAACGCCGTTACCCGCGTGGAGTGATGCTGCTGCGCGCAGCACCCAAACAAAAAAGCCAACCGGCAACGGTTGGCTTTTTTTGTGGAGCGACCGGATCAGGCCAGTTCGGCGATCAGCTCAATCTCCACGCAAGCGCCCATGGGGATCTGTGCCACGCCGAAGGCGCTGCGGGCGTGCACGCCCTTGTCGCCGAACACCTGGCCCAGCAGCTCGCTGGCGCCGTTGGTCACCAGGTGCTGCTCGGTGAAGTCGCCGGTGGAGTTCACCAGGCTCATCACCTTGACGATGCGCTTGACGCGGTTGAGGTCACCACCTGTAGCAGCGTGCAGCGTGCCCAGCAGGTCGATGGCCACAGCGCGTGCGGCCAGTTTGCCTTCATCGGTGGTGATGTTCTTGCCGAACTGCGCGGCCCAGGGCTTGCCATCCTTGCGGGCGATGTGGCCGGAGAGGAACACCAGGTTGCCCGTTTGCACATATGGCACATAGGCGGCCGCAGGCACGGACACGGGGGGCAGGGTGATGTTGAGTTCGCTCAGCTTGTCGTAAACGCTCATGGTTTTCCTTGGGTTGAAGTGCGAGGGAAAGCGCGGGCGCCCGCGCCTCCAAAAAGCGCTGGCCGGGTCCGCACGGTGTTGCGGCGCCAAGTGTTACACAGCCGGTGCTGCATCGGCGGTGCTTGGGGCGTTGCAACGGCGCATTAGCATCAGCCCATGTTTGGCATAAGCCCCTCTAATAGCCACTCTCCTGCTTCCCGCCCAGGGGATGGGGAGGCCGCTCATTCAACGCCCGGTGTGCACGGGGGCGATGACGGTGTTCGCAGACTGTGGCCTTTGCCTGCCATGTTGTGCGGTGTATTGGCGGGCTCCGCGCTGCAGCTGTGCCAACCCGAGCTGTGGGCGATGTGGGCGTACGGCAGTGCCTTGGCGGCGATGGGCGTGGTGGGAGCCTGCGTGCTGTGCTACCCACCGCTGCGCAGGCGCTGGCTGGGTCAGAACATTGCGGGGCGGCGCTGGTGGCGGGCCTGGGGGTGGGTGGCCACGCTGGCCTGGGCGGCGGTTGCCGCCTTTGCCCTGTGTGGCTTGCGAGCCAGTGGGTTTGCCCGGCAGGGCCTGCCTGCGGCGATGGAGGGGCAGGACGTGCGCATCACCGCCGTGGTGGCAGCCATGCCCCAGCGCACCGAGGCCGGGGTGCGCCTGCGCTTGCAGGTGGAGTCTGCCGAGTGGGCGGATGCCGCGCCCGATGCGGGCCGCGCCCGCGCCCCCGAGCGACCGGGCACGGCGCCCCAGGTGCCTCCGTTGATTGATGTGTCCTGGTACGGCGGCGTGCTGCGTGACGCCCAGGGCCTGGTCGATTTGCAGCGCCAGCCGCCCGAGCTGCGTGCAGGGGAGCGCTGGCGCATGACGGTGCGCCTGAAAGCGCCCCACGGGTTGCGCAACCCCCACGGCTTTGACTACGAACTGTGGCTGTGGGAGCAGGGCGTGCAGGCCACGGGCTATGTGCGCGCTGGCCCTAAAGATCAGCCCCCCGAGCGGCTGGGTACCACCTGGCAGCACCCGGTGGAGCAATGGCGCCAGTCTGTGCGCGACGCCATCTTTCAGCGCCTGGTCAGCAGCACTGCGGTAGACGAAGAGGCATCCGCCCAGCGCGTGGCCGGGGTGGTGGCCGCCCTGGTCACGGGCGACCAGCGGGCCATTGACCGGGCAGATTGGGACATCTTCCGCGCCACAGGCGTCGCGCACCTGATGAGCATTTCTGGCCTGCACATCACCTTGTTTGCCTGGCTGGCTGCTGCCCTGGTGCGGCTGCTGTGGCGACGTTCGGCCCGGTTGTGCATGGCGGTACCGGCGCCCACGGCGGCCCTGGTGTGTGGCGTGGTGCTGGCAGGCGGCTACGCGTTGTTCAGCGGCTGGGGTGTGCCCGCGCAGCGCACGGTGACCATGCTGGCGGTGGTGGCGGCCCTGCAGCTCAGCGGCCGTCGCTGGCCCTGGCCGCAGGTGTGGTTGCTGGCCTGCGCTGCCGTGGTGCTGACTGACCCCTGGGCGCTGTGGCAGGCTGGGTTCTGGCTGAGCTTTGTGGCCGTGGGGGTGTTGTTTGCTACTGATTCTGTAGCTGCTGACGCTTATCCTAAAGGCGCTAGAGGCCATTTTTATGCATTATTGCGTGAGCAGTGGGTGGTGACGCTGGCGCTCACGCCGCTGAGCCTGCTGCTGTTTGGCCAGGTGTCGCTGGTGGGGTTTGCGGCCAACTTGCTGGCCATACCGTGGGTCACGCTGGTGGTCACGCCCCTGGCGCTGGCCGGGGTGGTGTGGGCGCCGTTGTGGTCGCTGGCGGCGTGGGCTTTGCAGCCCCTGGCGGCGGGCCTGCAGTGGCTGGCCAGTTGGCCCTGGGCGGTGGTGTTTTTGCCCGCAGCACCGTTGTGGGCTGGCGTGCTGGCCTTGCTGGGCGGCGGCTTGCTGGCCATGCGCCTGCCATGGCAGTTGCGCTTGTGGTCTGTGCCGCTGCTGGTGCCTTTGCTTTGCTGGCAGGCGCCTAGGCCTGCGCCGGGCCAGTTTGAGCTGCTGGCGCCCGACATTGGCCAGGGCAATGCCGTGCTGGTGCGCACGGCCACGCGCACCTTGCTGTACGACGCAGGCCCGCGCTTTAGCCGCGAAAGCGACGCGGGCCACCGCGTGCTGGTGCCCCTGCTGCGGGCGCTGGGCGAACGGGTAGACGTGCTCATGCTCAGCCACCGCGATGCGGACCACACCGGGGGTGCGGCTGCCGTGCTGGCCCAGCAGCCAGGGGCGGCGTTGACAGGGTCGATCGAAGCCGAGCATGCGCTGCAGGCCTTGCGCCCTGCCACGCCGTGCCTGGCGGGGCAGCGCTGGGTGTGGGACGGCGTGGCTTTTGAGGTGCTGCACCCCACGGGCGCCGAGCCCGACCACCCGGCCCGCCCCAACACGGCAAGCTGCGTGTTGCGCGTGGCCAGCGCGGAAGGCGGTCCGCACGCGCAGGCCGTGGCACTGCTGGTGGGGGACATCGAAGCCGCGCAGGAGCAAGCCCTGCTGGCCCGCTCCGCTCCTGTCAAAGCCGACGTGCTGCTGGTTCCGCACCATGGCAGCAAGACCTCGTCCAGCCCCGCGTTTCTGGACGCTGTGCAGCCGCGCACCGCGTTGGTGCAGGCGGGCTACCGCAACCGCTTTGGCCACCCTGCACCCGAAGTGTTGCAGCGCTACGCCCAACACCAGGTGCCCGTGGTGGAGTCGGCCCGCTGCGGTGCGGCGATCTGGTCTTCTGCCTACCCCGACACGGTGGCCTGCGAGCGGGATACGGGGCGGCGCTATTGGCAGCACACCGTGCCCTGAGGTCCTGTCAGGGTTTGTGCTGCTTTTGCACAGCCCAGCCCCAAGGCGGGCGCGCAACTTGCTATCCTGACTGCAGGAGGCCCGTCCATGCAGAAATTTGACGAGATGTACGCCATGCTGCCCTTTGATGGCAGTGACGTGCGCGAACACTACAAGCGCTATGCGCACTGGCTGGCGCAGCAACCCCCTGGGGTGATGCAGGACCGCCGGGCCGAAGCCGAGATGATCTTCCGGCGTGTGGGCATCACCTTTGCCGTGTATGGCGCCAAGGACGAAAGCGGGGCGGGCAACGAGCGGCTCATCCCGTTTGACCTCATCCCCCGCATCATCCCCGCGCACGAGTGGAGCCGCATGCAGCAGGGGCTGGTGCAGCGCGTCACGGCGCTCAACCGCTTCATCCACGACGTTTATCACGGGCAAGACATCCTGCGCGCTGGCGTGGTGCCGGCCGACCTGATTCTGAACAACGCGCAGTACCGCCCCGAGATGGCGGGCGTGCAGGTGCCGCAGAACATCTACGCGCACATAGCGGGCATCGACATCGTTCGCGCGCCCGACGCGCAGGGCAAGGGCGAGTACTACGTGCTGGAAGACAACCTGCGCGTGCCCAGCGGCGTGAGCTACATGCTGGAAAACCGCAAGATGATGATGCGGCTCTTCCCCGAGCTGTTCAGCCTGCACAAAGTGGCGCCCGTGGCCCACTACCCCGATTTGTTGCTGGACACCCTGCGCGCCAGCGCCCCCGCCACGGCAGACGACCCCACGGTGGTGGTGCTCACGCCCGGCATGCACAACAGCGCGTACTTCGAGCACGCCTTCCTCGCCCAGCAGATGGGCGTGGAGCTGGTGGAAGGGCAGGACCTGGTGGTGCGCGACAAGTTCGTCTACATGCGCACCACGCGCGGCCTGCAGCGGGTGGATGTGATTTACCGCCGCGTGGACGATGACTTCCTCGACCCGCAGGTGTTCCGCCCCAACTCCACGCTGGGCTGCCACGGCCTGATGGAGGCTTACCGTGCAGGCAACGTGGCCATCTGCAACGCCGTGGGCACGGGCGTGGCCGACGACAAATCGGTCTACCCCTACGTGCCCGAGATGATCCGCTTCTACCTGGGCCAGGAACCCATCCTGAAGAACGTGCCCACCTGGATGTGCCGCAAGCAAGACGATCTGCAGTACGTGCTGGCAAACCTCAAAGACCTGGTGGTCAAGGAGGTGCACGGTGCGGGTGGCTACGGCATGCTCATCGGCCCTGCCGCCACGCAGGCCGAGATCGAAGACTTCCGCCGCGCGCTGCTGGCCAACCCGGCGGGCTACATCGCCCAGCCCACGCTCAGCCTGTCGAGCTGCCCCACCTATGTGGAAAGTGGCATTGCCCCGCGCCACATCGACCTGCGCCCCTTTGTGCTGAGCGGCCGCGAAGTGCAGATGGTGGCCGGCGGCCTGACCCGCGTGGCCTTGCAAGAGGGCTCGCTGGTCGTCAATTCATCGCAAGGCGGCGGCACCAAAGACACCTGGGTGCTGGGAAATGGAGGGACTGAATGATGCTGAGCCGCTGCTGTATTACCGAATTATATCGCGTCATCAAGGAGGCCGCATGCTGAGCCGCACCGCCGATCATTTGTTCTGGATGTCCCGCTACACCGAGCGGGCAGAGAACACCGCCCGCATGCTGAGCGTGAGCTACGAAACCTCGCTGCTGCCCCAGGCGGCAGAAGCTGCGCGCGAAGGCTGGGAGGGGCTGCTCTCCATCAGCGAACTGATTCCCGCCTTCATGGCCAAATACGGCGAGATCACGCCCGCCAATGTGCTGGATTTCATGGTGCGCGATGGGTACAACCCTTCGTCCATCGTGTCGTGCCTGCGCGCTGCGCGCGAGAACGCACGCGCTGTGCGCGGAGCCTTGACGACCGAGGTGTGGGAAACTATCAACCAGACTTGGCTGGAGCTGCACCGGCAACTGCAGGGCAACGCCTTTGAGCGCGACCCCGGCCAGTTTCTGGAATGGGTGAAATACCGCTCGCACCTCTCGCGCGGGGTGACGGCGGGCACCATGCTGCAAGACGAAGCCTTTCACTTCTTGCGCATGGGCACGTTTCTGGAGCGGGCCGACAACACAGCGCGCTTGCTGGATGTGAAGTTCCACGCTGTGCAAAACGACTTCTTTGGCCGCGCCAGTGAGCGCAACCAGGAAAACGACTTCTACCACTGGAGCGCCATCTTGCGCAGCGTTTCGGCGTTCGAGGTGTACCGCAAGGTCTACCGCGACGTGATCACACCAGGGCGTGTGGCCGACCTGCTCATCCTGCGGCGCGATATGCCCCGTTCACTGCATGCCAGCCTGCATGAAGTGGTGGAAAACCTGAACCTGCTGGCCAACGACCACTCGGCCGAAACCCAGCGCCGCGCGGGCCGGCTGCTGGCCGATTTGCAATATGGCCGCATCGACGAAATCCTGTCACACGGACTGCATGCGTTCCTCACCCAGTTCCTGGACAAGGTGAACGATCTCGGGGCGGGTATCAGCCGTGACTTCCTGGTGGCAGTGAGCGACTGAAAGGCGCTCGGGCGGGCCTCTAACGGCTTGCCCGGTTCACTTCGCTCGGCTGCGCCTGCGAGGCTTGAGTGTTTTCAGGCGTTGCGCTTGCGTTCGCGCAGCATGAAGAGGTACAGGCTTTCGACTTTCTCGCGTGCCCACGGGGTTTTGCGCAAAAACTTGAGGCTGGAGCCCACGCTGGGGTCGATCTGGAAGCAACGGATGGGAATCTGCCGCCCCAGTTCGTCCCAGCCAAAGTAATCGGCCAGCCCCACCACCATGGCTTCGAGCGTGATACCGTGCAGCGGGTTGCGCGCCTGCTTGGCAGGCGCCGGATTGGCTGGGTCGGTGGGCGTGGGGGGGTGAGTGGCTATTGGCTCGGTGGTGTGTGCCCCATTGCTTTCTGTGGGGGGCTTGTGTTCGGTGGGTGGGGCAGAGTTCATGGGCCCAAGGATAAGCGCCCCGGCGGCCTGCCGGTTATGCCTCGTGCCGCTGCAGGTGGGGTTCGCGCTGGAACAGTTCGGTCGTCCAGTCCACAAAGGCGCGCACCTTGGCGCTCAAGTGCCGGTTGGGCGGGTACACCACGTAGATGGGGAGCAGGGGCTGCGTCCAGTCTGGTAGCAGTTGCACCAGGCTTCCGGCCTTCAAATGTTTTTGCGCTTGAAAGCTGGTGATCTGCGCCACACCCATGCCGTGCAGGGCTGCGGTGACATAGGCGTTGGCTTCGTTCACGCTCACCTGGTAAGGGCCGTTGATGTCGATGGACTCGGCCCCTTTGCGGAACTCCAGCGGGTAGTGGCGGCCGGACTGGGGCGAAAAATACAGCAGGCTGGTGTGCTTTTCTTCCAGCTCCAGCGGATGATGCGGCGTGCCCTTGCTTGCCAGGTAGTCGGGCGATGCCACGGTGATGTATTCCAGATTGCCAATGCGCCGCGCCACCAGCGATTGGTCGCTCAGCTCGCCCCCGCGGATCACGCAGTCCACGTTGTCGCCAATCAGGTCCACGGTGCGGTCGCTCACGCCCAGGTCGAGCTGGATGTCGGGAAAGCGCGTCTGGAAATCCGCCAGGTGAGGAATGATGAGCAACTGCGCCACCGAGGTGCCCACGTCCACCCGCAGGCGGCCCATGGGGTTGGCGCGGGCGTTGGTCATGCTGGCTTCAATGTCATCCAGGTCAGACAGCAGCCGCACGGTGCGCTCGTAGTAGGCCGCGCCATCGGCGGTCACGGTCACGCGGCGGGTGGTGCGGTTGAGCAGCTTCACGCGCAGGCGCTCCTCCAGCGCTTGCACGTGCTTGGTGACAGTGGCCTTGGGCAGCGACAACGAATCGGCGGCGCGCGTGAATGTGCCGGCTTCAACGACACGGGTGAATATGCGCATGGCCTGTATTTGGTCCATCGCCCCTCCTGGAATCCTGACAACGGGTGGATCAGCGCCCACAGAACCAAGTTCTGTGGGCGCTGAAGAATTCTCACACGCAACCAGCACCTTGATTGTTGTGAGATTGGAAACACTGCAGTGGTGTTTGCCGGGTTTATCGGCTTGCGCGCAGCCGGTACATTTCCCAACATCGCAAACCTACCCGCCTTCCCTTCACAGGCCATCGCCATGCCGCCCGACGCACCTCGTCCCGCCCCGCAGCCCCACCCAGCAGCAGCCCATGCCAAGGCTCAGCCTGCTGCTGCGCGCTGTGCAGACAGCGCCATCGATCTGGCAAGCGGTGAACCCGTGGCAGTGCGCATGTATGGCCGTAAGAAGGCGGGTCATGCGTCGCCCCTGGTGGTGCATTTTCACGGCGGTGCTTTCGTTTCGGGTGATCTGGACAACGGCCACACCGTGGCCCATTTGCTGGAAGGTGCGGGCGCTGTGGTGGTGTCGGTGGCTTATCCGCTCACGCCCTTTCCGCAGCCGGTGGACACTGGCTATGGTGTGCTGCAGTGGGTGCACCGCCATCGCACCAAGCTGGGCGGGCAAGGGGCCTTGGTGTATCTGGCAGGGGAAGAGGCCGGAGGCAACCTGGCGGCGGCCGTGGCGCTGATGGCGCGCGACCAGGCCCACCCACCACTGGCCGGGCAAATTTTGTTGTCTCCCATGCTCGACCCTTGCGTAGGGTCTGCTTCGCAGCGGCGCATCCGTGGAGACGCCGTAGACTGCAAATGGGTTCAGGGCTGGCGCAATTTCCTGCGCTGCCCGCGCGATGCCGAGCACCCTTATGCCGTGCCTGCCTCGGCCCATCGCCTTTCCGGCTTGCCGCCCACGCTGGTGCTGGTGGGCGACACCGATCCCATGCGTGACGAAGCCCTGGCCTATGCGGCGCGCCTGCACGCCGCAGGCCTCCAAGTCACGCAGCATGTGTTTGCCAAAGCCGAGAAGTGGCCCGAGCCGCTGCTGGAAACCGGCCCACACGAATGCCCCTGTGCCGGGGCGGTGCAGGAAGAGTTCCGGCGGTTCTTTGAAGCCACCCGATGTCGGGAGTCTTCCTGACACTGCTGACCTGCTGATTCCCTGAGTCATCACCCCACACGCCTTTCTGGCCCTTTGCAGGCGCCGATGCGCGTGCTGTTGCCTCTTGCTTCCTGATGAGATTTTGAAGTCTGGCCCCAGTGCCGGAGGGCATTGCGTTGCCCGCGTTTTTCGCCAGGGGTGCGAATGCCGCTGTCCAGCGGCCTGCCGTGCTCTCTGGCCCCTTGCATGACTGAACGAACGATACGGAGGAAAACACCATGAACAACGCACTTCTCTTTTCGCCCCGCCGCCGCTGGTGGGCTACCGCAGGCGCCGCTGGCAGCGGCCGCGGCTGCCGGGGGCACGTCCCTGGGCCTGCAAGACTCGCACGCTGAATCGTCCGTAGCAGGCCCAGCCCCGCAGGGC
>Ga0115561_1002608_pt1 | contig 11976 bp, 29 predicted proteins | sample COGITO_mtgs_1105_4_FD_87201 | JGI IMG/M metagenome (GOLD analysis project Ga0115561, IMG submission 87201) | Pelagic marine microbial communities from North Sea - COGITO_mtgs_110512 | ecosystem: Environmental > Aquatic > Marine > Epipelagic | place: Germany:Helgoland, sampling site Kabeltonne...
CTTGGACCGTTATATCAGAATGACTGCGCTGTAAAGACAGTCCCAATTTCGCACTTAGCGTGGTAAAACACGATATAACATAATCAGATGATCACTGAGTGCACCATCTTCGGGCCCATAGCATGACCTTGGACCGTTATATCAGAATGACTGCGCTGTAAAGACAGTCCCATTTTTTAGGACAAATAATGACATTATACGACATTTACAGCCTTCTTTACGTCTACGCGATCGTCCATTTGATCGTATTGTTAGTAACCCTTGATTGATATGCCTAAGAATAAGGATACAGAATCGCTAATTGAGTCATTCATACCTTCTATTGATGACCTAAAGGCTCGCGGTCAATATAACCCATCAACTCCTATGACAGCAGATGAAAAGAAAGAGCTTATAGAAGAGCTTAATCAAGACGAGCTGTCTAATTCAGAGATAGCTAAAGTCAGATGGCAAGATCCAGTCTATAGAGAACTCATGTCAGAGTCTAATTCAATATCAGGAAAGATTAGATGGGCAGATCCAGCAGTTAGGAAACAACTGTCAGATACTATGAAGAACAAATTTACAGATCCAGCCTATAGTACTAAACAGATAGCGCTAATGAAAGAGAGTAGAGAACTCAAACGATCAGAACCAGGTATTGCTGACGTATGGTCAAAGGCTGTATCTAAGGGTATGACTAATCATTACTACCACGTAGACGATCCAGATATTGTATACTATGGTCAGAAGAGTATGGCTATAGCTCTAGATACCAGTGTATCTGCAATATCAGGTATGGTAAAGAATGGTATAGTCATTAAGGAAAAGCGCCGCGCAACAACCTCATAGTATCCTCAGTAGAGCTTTTTTCTCACGCCAGCAGTACTACTCATTATATCCTAGTTAGAGACTTTTTTAACCTATATCAGCGTAGCCATCGTCCCCGATGAATACTCAATAATTTGAATACTCTCACACATAATCAAAAACATCTATATAGTGATAATATGCTATATAGAGACAACCTGCTTATAGGTATAACAACGCGTATACAGATAACTATAGAATACATACACCTTACGCCTATACAGATAACAATAGTTGTTGTACAGAGGTAAGAGTTAGATCATCTATATAGAGAGGGTACCATACAGATACAGATAACAGTAGATATACATCAATTGTACTCCTCAGATCACGTCCTAGCATACCTCAACCACGTCAGACAGCCGACTTGTGGCTAAACAAGTATAGCTTACGATACTCTCGACCAGCTATAAATAGAACAATACAGTATATAAACGAATAGAACAGATTTAACAGGTAATGTATGGATTATAAGAGAGTATACGATGCTGTCCTTCTAAGGGCAATCAATAGAGCTGATAAAAGAACGTTCGAGGATTTTCGCTGTCCCTATATAGGAGAGGTGTATAGACTTAAGTCAAAGGAGCATAGAATAGTGTATAAATTGATGCTCAAATCAGACCCAGACAACGTATTGCTACTCCAGTCCTATATAGACTACTTACACTCTATAGTAACTGACACTCGGTTGCGTTGGATTACGAATGGCGAGCTCGATAGGCGTATAGTATGGGGTTCTCCACTGCCTAGGGGTTACCAGTATGGTCGTAAGAAGCGTTTGATACGTCTTAAAGAGGAACAGAAGGCTAAGATTCAAAAAGAGACTGATAAGGAAGTCTATTGGACTGAGCAATATGATCTATATAGGACGAATGGATGGGAGATCTACTGTATGGAGACTGGTTATACTAAGACTCAGCAGAACCTTGTACAGATGTTTAGACGTTATGTACCTCATTTTGTACCTCAGAATGGTAAGCAGCGACGCGGGTGGATCCACAGGTAGATACCTCTTATAACCATTCTATATAGACCTTATAACGAATTGATCTAATAAACTTGTTTACATTCCCTTCTATATAGGTTATAATAACCATATAAATTGATAAACACCTATATAGAGAGATACGATATGTCATTAGCTACCCTTGCAGCAGAAATTCAGAAGATCGACAACCTTAGCGATGTCTCAGTCCTTATAGACCTTGTGAATACCAGACATAAACAGTTAAGAAAGATCAGTCAGAACAAAGCAAAGAGCATGCTAACTGAAGGTAGTCGAGTCGACATCAGAAATAACTCAGCCCTTGGTACAGTAACAGTTACCAGTATACGTAGATCTAAATGCTCTATAGAGACAGATGATGGTCGATTCTTCGAAGTACCATTAACCATGTTAGTATTATAACCTTCCACCCCCAGGGTATATTATATGAATGAAGTAATGAACGTGATAGGCGATAACTGGCTTCTCTTTATGTTCTTAGTGAAAGCTATACCATTTGCCATATTAGTCCTTATCATAGCCTCTATCCTACAAGACGGTAAGATACTCGGACTCTCAGTCATAGTAGTGATATGTGCGTTCATCTTCCTCTAATGTGAACTATTTACATAAATAAACGTTTACTTCTACAGCCAACTGTATATAATAGACCTATAAATTGATAAACACATACATTATGAGACCTATATATGATATCACTTAAAAAGAAAGCAACAACTCCTACTGGTTCTATATGGACCTTCCATAATACAATTCGTGTAGTACCAGCGAACATCCATTTGAATGATCCTAAAGCTAAAGGTTGGTGGTTAGACGCAGATCTTGCATCTAATCAAGCTACCTTAGAGTTCTTTGCTAATGAAGATCGATCGTTCGATACCTTAAAAGAAGTTAAAGAATGGATCCAAAAGAAATTCGCTGATATATCTGCTGGTACTCATCCAGCCCATCCAGCTCGTACTGCTAACTCAGACTTTGATCTTAAAGCTTGGGCTAGCAAACCAATGAATGCAGAACAACTCGCTGATATCGCATTTGGAGTATAATATGAAGACTATAGTTGAAATGATCAATGACGAACTCGACGCTGCTAACGAAGTACAAGAGCAGATAGCCATGGGTTTTAATAGTATAGAAGAGGCTATGGAAGCCAATCAGCTAAGCCATGATGAGTACGCTCAATTAGAAAACTATTGGATGGAACGAGTCTATATTAATGACAGAGTCATAGAGTCAATTGAAGATCGTCTCTGTATAGCTCAAACAGCAGAGATTGAAGCATGAGGATATTCTTTACGGTATTCGCACTTACCTTTTTATTAACGCTTGCGGTAGTATGGCTATTCAAACTCGCTGTAAGACAACTCATCAAATAGAGAGACAATACAATGGAAGACATCAAAGCAATCGCATCATTTATCAGTACTATCGTGCTATTCGTAGTATTGTGCGTAGGCATACTCGCCTTATTGTAATTATTTACTGTTTACAACCTATACCAGTATGTTATAATAGATACATACAAACAAAAGAGAGATCATTATGTATAAAGTAATCAAAGTCCATTATGGTAACGACGTATCAGGCTATAGAGTCGTAGGCATCTCAAGCAAAAAAGAACTGATTACCTTCGCCACTCTACCAACCTTACATGCAGCTGAATCCCTCGCTGAAAACCTATCCATTGTATCCTAAATCAAAGGAGAGATCGTTATGTATAAAGTAATACCAGTACATTATCAAGACGATCAGACTGCTTATAGAGTAGTCGAAGTCTCCCCCAAGGGGATAATGACCACAATGACTGTTCAACACAGTCTTCTCAAAGCAGAGAATGTAGCAGATACCCTCAATCGAGTAGTTGCTGCTATGGTTGCTAAATCAAAAATATAACAAGGATAATCAAATATGCCTATTATATCAGAAACTCTTATAGTAGAACAGTATAGCATATCTAAGAGACCTAACACATCTCACTATACTATTGCTTATATAGACAAGACGAGTCATAAGGTTGAATCACGTCATCTACAGTCAGCCCATCGCGTACAAGAGTGGCTATCTAATAAGGTTGGTAGGATATCAGCAGCTAACCAACGCGCAGTTGAGACTCTATAGAGTGGTACGCAGCCTAGATGTAAGGCAATATAATACTGGGCTGAGGATGTCACTGTTATATGCACCCTATAGAGCAACAGTGTTAAATGAAGTCCGAACTAAAGTAGTCAGATGTGTTTGTCCTTTAGCGTAAAGGTTATCAGATACCCTCGATGTAGACTATATAGGAGCAGGAAAAATGATCAGACGACCACTTACTAAAAATAATCTCCGGGTAAATTACACTCCCAGATATTCACTAAGGTCAGCAGTGATAACCTCAGATCTGCTCTTACTTATACTTGTTGCTACGTTCATCAGTAGTCTATATAGTACAGGCTTTAATACAAGTCACGACGTAGACAGATTAGCAGTTACACTGACTACCTTCAGTCTTTACTGCTTCTGGAGGTTTAAATGAGCTTATCAGTTATGATCTTATTGTTAGGCCTTTTAGCTTGGACAGGCTTCATCGCACTCTTTCTATTAGTAACTATAGTAACTGCGTTATGTTTAGTGCAGATCAGTCTATGGTTAATCGCAGGTTTAATAGATACCATTAGATAACCTTATATTGAGGAGATACATACTTTGAAAATTACGAAGATTTTTTTGATTACCGCAGTTATGTCAGTTATGTCCGCAGTCTTGGCAGTTACGTCATGCTCAGAAGTACCTAAATCGACCTATGATGATCTTAGGAGTAGATCTGCTGGTATAGAAGACCATATCCTATTAGAAGTTGCTACTTATATTGATAACTACAAAGCTGCATCAGAATTGTATAAGTCTTTAGCTAGTAAGGATTGGATTGTGGTATATAGACCAAACGCTGCTGAAACATTGAGTAGGTACGATAAGACCTTGTCTATACGTTCTATTATATACTTCGATCCAAGTGTAGGAGCTGTTATGGAGACTGGCATAGCCTCGCCTGCCGATGTATTATTACATGAGATGTTACATGTACGCGAAGTAACAGAGAAGGAAATGGCCCTTAGGGTATATCCAACAGAACATGAACTGTATGTGATCTCACTAGAGCGCGAGCTCTACCACAGCATGAACACGGAGGACGGTAAAACACGACCACAGAGGCATGCCCATACTGGAATCTTATACAGAGCAGCCTGCGCTACATGTCCCTATCCACGACAACCTCTCGAGCTCGTCAAATAACCAGGGAACCAGTCGCGTCCAGGTTCTGATCCTAGGACCTGATCTCGGATCCTGGTCTTGGGTCTCGACCTTGGATCTCGACCTCGATCTCGTGTCCCTGCGGAATTCGAAAAAAAGACCGCTAAGAAAAAGCCGTTAGGAAAAAGGCTTCTAAGAAAAAGAGAGGGAAGGAACTGTAAAGTCGGTTAACAACTAATCTGATTAAATAACATCAAATAACAGTTTACTTTACTAGCCTAATATGATATAATATACAAATTAAATACTAAGGATAATGTGATGAAAGTTAATATCGGTAAGTATGCGTCAGATCGATGGTGGACCAATATATCCTATAAGCTATTCGGATATGCTCCTAAGCAGAAGGTCAAGGTACGCATCGACAATTACGATACGTGGTCTATGGATACTACACTGGCCTTTATTATATTGCCTATGTTGAAACAACTCAAAGAGACTAAGTGTGGGTATCCAAATACTCTTAAAGAGGATGCACCTCATATTACTACTCCAGATACTGAAGGCGAAGGCTATAACCCAGAACGTTGGGATTATATATTAGATGAAATGATCTTTGCATTCGAACATAAACTAGACGACGACTGGAAGGAACAATATTGTTCTGGTAATATTGACTTCGATGGTATTCCCTACTATGGTAAAGATGGCGAAGAGATTGGTACACAATTAGTTCATGGTCCAAATCATACATATAAGATGGACACTGAAGGCTACGACAAACATCAGAAACGTATAGCTAATGGGTTCTTATTGTTTGGTCGATACTACGAGAACCTATGGGACTAATATGATTACCTATAGTACAAACTGGATGGGTCCGATAGCTACTCGATGGTATGAAGACAGAAATATACCGTTTGAGTGGAGAGAAACGTCAGGTAAGATTTTCGAAAAGACTCGATATAGACATTACTTGGAATCGTATTCTTGTGGTCGTATAGACATATATGGATTGGATGAAAAAGAACACTGGTGTGGTAGAAGCGAGTACAGCATCGCACCAATGCTGACTGAAGATTGGAATGCTTTAAGTGATTGGTTAGACAAATTAGAGTCGACTGTTCTCTTAACATATAGAGAACTGATCAGCGATTTTGAAAAAGAATATGGTCAAAGAATAAGGTGGATAGCAAATGATCACTGATCGAGATATAGCATTAAAGTATATAATGACAAGGAATAAGATGGTGGGTAGAAAATGAATAAAGAACTAATTAAACATTTTTTCTTAGGAGATCCTAAAGATAAGAAACCTGAGCTTGATTGGACAGATGATGAGTACTATGAAGGCGCTTGGAGTTGGGTAGAGTACTATGAAGGCGCTCAGTGTTGGGTAGATGAATGTGAACTTGAAGATAAGGAAGGAAAAGAAAATGAATAAAGAACTAATTAAAGATTTTTTCATAGGAGCATTCTTTCTTATTGTCTCGCCAGTCTACGTGCCTTTAGGTGTATGCTGGGAACATCGTGGAGAGATTAAAGACTTCTATATCCAATGCTTTAAAGCATTAACATTTCAGGAAATTCGATAGTGATCACTGATCGAGATATAGCCTTAAAGTATATAATGACACTCTATGATGTAACGGAGACAGAAGCAAAAAAAGATTGCTATGAGGATGAGCTAAAGGAAGCTATCAGACTCCTTAAAATTGGAGTGCACCCTTGGACTATAGCTGATCAGAATGAAACTAAGCAGCTTGATTGGACAGATGATGAGTACTATGAAGGCGCTTGGAGTTGGGTAGATGAGCTCGAGCTCAAATACGAAGACAATACATTGCAGGATGCATTGGTAGAACTGAATAAGATTAATCGACTTGAGATTATAGATCAAACTGGTCGGGCATATACACACCATCTAACCAAAAATGAAAGTGTTCGCTATAGTCTACAGGATGATAATCTAACACTTAAAATATTTATTGCAAATAAAGGAGATAAAGAATGACAATGCCTGATGAAAGAAGAAATGCGGTAAACCGTACTAGGTTATTTCTAATAGACCTATTAGATCCAAAGAAAACTCCAAGAGTACCAAGCGCAATAAGAAAGGAAGCAGGTCGATGTCTTAGACATTATCCTGGCGAATACTATATGGATCTAGCCAAAGAGCAATCACCTGAAATATTTGGTGATTGGGAGGACTTCTACGTTAAAGATGAACAAGCACCTGAACCATTTGGTGATGGGAATTGGGATGCCAACATCATACATGATGATGGATGACTACTACGTTAAAGAGGAAAATGAGAATGAGTAATGTCACATGTGGGTGTGGTAAAGGTCACGCCAGCAGTTACGATAGTCTTTGTTGTTTTTGTCGAGAAAAACTATTTAGTCGGGCAGTTGCTAAAGGTATTGGGGTAAGACACAGGGGTGATGGTATGTCTGTGGAACAGTTAATGGCTATAGAGACAAAAAGAGGAAAATGAGTATGAGTAAGTTTGTTTTAGTAGAATGTGTTAGTACTTTTCGTATGCGATATGCTGTAGAATTGAATGACGATGATCCAGTCGAATGGGCACTTGATACTGTAGTGATGAATCCTGACGTAGAACTAGGTCAACAGCATCTTGGTGAACAGATAGTTTCTCATCGAGTAGTAACAACTGATGAGATCGTCGAACTCGCTAACGAAGATAGTCCAGTGATTAATTGGTCTAAAGATGACGTATTAGATAAACTCACTAATAGAATTAAGGACGATGAGGATAATGTGAAATAGTAACAAAAATAAAGGTATACTTCTACTCTAAAAGGTTTATAATAACTATATTAAATCAAACTGAGAGGAAATTACATTATGAACCACAACATAGTAAGACTCCCAACTGAGAGAAATCAGTCTGTAATGAAAGTTGTAGATCAACTTAAAATGCAGAATATTCCTGAAGGTTCAGGTCTTATGGATCTAGCTAAGCTAATCGATAAGGAAACTGAAGCCAAACAGCCAAAAGCAAAGGTTTTAAGCTTCATAGCTTAGAACCAACTTTTACTTAAACAAATAGGATAAATAGTATGAAACGCGTCAGTCGTGCCATCTCATTGATGAGAATAATGAATTGCTTTAAGGATAAAGTAGAACTAGAAGCATTATCGAAGTACGTAAATAAGATGAAGATCAATAGGTTCAATGAAGAAAAAGCTCAGCTAAGCATTGCTGAACTTGCAACTCTAACAAGGTACAAAGTAGAAGAATACGAACAAATACTTAAAGAGATCGACCTACTCAGAGAGACAATTCACGAGAGAATCGGTCCATCTAGTCCAATAACTCCTAAATAGTAAATAATAACAAAGTGAATATAAACGTTTACTTTTGCTGTCAGTAGTATATAATGTACCTATAGATTGATAAACACATACATTATAGAGACAACATTATGACTATCACAATTACTTCACTACTTCTCAATACATGTTTAGCATTAAGCATGAACTGCGACCATATTACTGCTGATTATAAAGATCTAGGCAGTAAGGTCGCAGGAGAAGCATCCTTATACGTTGGTGGTAATGTACATATAGACATTAACACTAACCTATCCCCTGCCAAGACCCACGAAGCACTAGTTCATGAATTAGCTCACGCTAAATTATTCGAAGCTAAACACTACGGACATGGTCGCAAATTCAAAAGAGAATGTACTAAAATGGCTAAGACAGCAGGACTTAAAGGTCTTAAAGCTAAGAATGCATGTAAAGCTCACTAAATAGACTATGGAGAATACCATGGAAGATATCGATAAACTTACAATTGCTATATTTGCTATACTTGGAATTATGACTCTGGCGAACGTTATAACTATCTATATAGCTATTGGATTCAGCGCGTTACTATTATCTGGTTCATATTGCTTATGGGACGAACGATAAAGATTGTAACTATTTACTGTTTACAATGTCGACCAGTATGATATAATAGATACATAAATTAATAAATGAGAGAGTTAATATATTATGAGCAAACCAAAATCCTTTATCAAGAAAGCAGCTGGTGAATATTTCCATGAACATGCTCGAACATATCGTGTCCTATCAGTTAATCATGCCGATGTAGATCCTGCTCTACGAGCAGCGACTGGTCGAAAAGGCTGGATTGCAATTAAGAATGACGTTGATCCAGGCAAGCTCCATCCAGATGATAACATTATGGACTTCGTACATAGTCCAAACATGAATACTCTTTTAACTCGTATGGATGCTATTACAGTTACTCGTACTAATATTATGTCGGGTGCAAAGTTCGAAGAATCAATTTTAACACCGTTTCACTGTTCCCCATCAAGTGAGGCTTTCTTCTCTAATTAGTCCAGGAGACTAACCATGAAAACACTGAATGAACTTCTTAATCGCAAAAAGAAATGGGCAAACCTAACTGATTTTGTTAGTGCTTGCGGAGATAATAAAATCAAAGTTGAAGATTTTAATGGCCATTTAGTAACAATTAGCGGTAAAGACTACGGTATGCTTGATGGTATCGTAGAGATTCAAGCAGAGTTTAGACGCGCTTCTCATCGTAGAGCTGTATTACTGACAGAGGTCAAGAAGAAATGAGTATGACGTTTAGAGAGTTAGTTAACGATCGTGGCTATGTAGATCTAATCGAATTCGTTATTGTATGTAAAAATAACGGAATAGATCTAGATGCCGCGAGTAGTAGAGCGGTAATGTATAAGGGTCAAGTATACACTTGGTTTAATGGCTATGTAATGGAAGACAATACTATTACTATGACGACACCTGTTGTACCGGCTCGTAGAGGCTACAATCAAGTTAATTCAGACTCAACGGCTAATAACGCAATAGATGTCTGTAAGATGATAGCTCATGCTGAATCAGTCGATGAATGCAAACTAATGATTGGTATGCTAGAGTCTCGGATCAGGGAATTAAAATGAGCAAATTAGAGATAGCGTTATACTGTTGTCAAGGATGCATACTGGTATTTGGTTACTTCTTTGCACTATACATGTTTTATAATATGAAAAAATAACAGTTTACAATTTAATGATATTATGTTATAATAGAAGAACATTAACTAAAAAGGCGTATATACTATGAATTTAGTCCCGACTGTAATCGAAGATACTGGCAAAGGCGAACGAGCATTTGATCTTTTCTCGCGACTTCTAAAAGAGAGAACAATCTTCCTTAACGGCCAGGTTGAAGACGGCATGGCTAACTTGATCGTTGCCCAGTTGTTATTCTTAGAAGCAGAAGATCCTAATAAAGACATTAACCTTTATATCAATTCTCCAGGTGGTGTCGTTACTGCTGGTCTTTCGATATATGATACTATGAACTTCATTAAACCTGATGTTCGAACTATCTGTATGGGTCAAGCTTGTTCTATGGGCGCATTCCTCCTTGGAGCTGGTGAAAAAGGCAAGCGATCAGCTCTACCCAACTCTCGCATTATGATTCACCAACCATCAGGTGGAGCCAGTGGTCAGCAGACGGATATTCAAATCCAAGCTGAAGAGATATTAAAGTTACGTACGCAGTTAACTCAAGAGATTGCAAATCATGCTGGTCGCACATTCGACGAAGTAATGGTAGCTACTGAAAGAGATAACTTCATGAGTCCTCAAGAAACATTAGAGTTTGGCTTAATTGATGAAATCATAACTAAACGATAGGAGATATTAACAGTATGAATAAGAAGGAATTAGAAGTATTGAGATTCAAGATGGAACTTGTAAGAACCATATGTCCCAGTCTCATACTTCTAATAAATCTGTTTTTGTTAGTGGACATTCTTTCACGATGATAGATCATAAGATCAAGATATTTGAAGATGTATTATCTTCTGTTGTATGTCAAGATCTTATTGATGTATATGACTCAACGTCAGATGTCGTAGTAAGAGATACAGATGGATATCGATTCAATGAAATCAACATTATTGATAGTCCATCATTTGATAAGCATAGAGCGAATGTTACCAAGGCTATGACTGACGTTCATTCGTTTTATGCTTCTCATTACCCATCATTTCCTCATACTCAGAATTATGAGGCACCGAGAATAAAGAAATACGACCAAGGGATTGGAGAATTCGATTGGCATATTGATGCTACTACAGTAGATACATGCAAACGAATTCTTGTTATGTTCTTTTACCTAAACGATGTCGAAGTTGGAGGTGAAACTCTATTTGATTTAGGCGAGAACCAGTTAGGAGTACAACCAAAAACAGGCAGTGTTGTCTGTTTTCCACCTCACTGGACGCATCCGCATAAAGGATGCATTCCTATATCAGGAGACAAATATGTTATATCATCTTATGTTCAGATTTAGTCTATTACTTGCCCTTACCGTTAGTTCTGTTTCATCTGCTCAATCATTTCCTAATGATCCTATATATCAACCTCAATCATTTGTTTTCGAATGGTCTACTCCGACGACGAGAACTAATGGTGGTGAGCTTGACTCGAACGATATCGATCACTATATATTCACATATGAGCTATTATTTGAATGCACTGAAGATAGTTTTAATTCGAATGCTGATATTGATTGGTGTCAATATTATATTGACTTAGGTCATGCGGAATATCGTCATGATCGAATTTTCTTTACCGGCTTTACCCGCGGTACTATTGGTGAATTTGCAGTATATGGTACATCATTTATTAGTCCACCTACTACAGTAGGTCTATATGAAGTTACTATTAAAACGGTAGATACTGATGGCCTAATATCAGGTCCTGTTGCCGTTCTTATTGACGAATCAGCGTTCGATACTCGGCCTTCGGCACCAATATTCTGTGCATCCCCACTACGTAACTAAATTGTAATTATTTACTGTTTACAAA
>Ga0115561_1002609_pt1 | contig 11970 bp, 10 predicted proteins | sample COGITO_mtgs_1105_4_FD_87201 | JGI IMG/M metagenome (GOLD analysis project Ga0115561, IMG submission 87201) | Pelagic marine microbial communities from North Sea - COGITO_mtgs_110512 | ecosystem: Environmental > Aquatic > Marine > Epipelagic | place: Germany:Helgoland, sampling site Kabeltonne...
ACGCTGGTGTATTTGTGCTGTCTCGCAATGAATTGCTTGAACCTCGGGAATCTTTTACCTAATTTACGTATAATTGACGCCAGCATTCAGGTAACCATTTTAAGCTATCATTTGATTTAGAGAAGACTATGTCGGGAAATTCCATCGGAAAACTATTTACTGTCACCAGTTTTGGCGAGAGCCATGGTCTGGCGATTGGCTGTATTGTAGATGGCTGTCCTCCCGGACTAGAGATAAGCGCCTCGGATTTGCAGCCGGATTTGGATCGCCGCAAGCCCGGTCAGTCTCGCTATACCACCCAGCGCAAAGAAGACGATGAAGTCAAAATTCTCTCCGGTGTGTTCGAGGGAAGAACCACAGGCGCCTCGATTGGTATGATGATCGAAAACAAAGATCAGAAATCAAAAGATTATAGTAAAATCAAAGGCTTATTCAGACCTTCTCATGCAGATTATACATACCATCAGAAGTATGGTGAGCGGGATTATCGCGGTGGTGGGCGCAGTTCTGCCCGGGAAACTGCCATGCGTGTGGCCGCTGGTGGCATTGCTAAAAAGTATTTAAAAGAGCGTCTGGGCATAGAAATCTTTGGTTATGTTTCACAGCTTGGCCCAATTGTCCCAGAGAATTTTGACCAGGCGGAGATAGAAAATAATCCGTTCTTTTTCCCAGATGCGGGCAAGATTGCAGAGCTGGAAACCTATATGCAGGCTCTGAGCAAAGAGGGTGATTCCATTGGCGCCAAGGTCACAGTGGTGGCCAAGAATATGCCAGTGGGCTTAGGCGAGCCAATCTTTGACCGCCTGGATGCCGAATTGGCCCATGGGCTGATGGGCATTAATGCAGTAAAAGGTGTTGAGCTGGGCGCTGGTTTTGATGTGGTGGCTCAGAAAGGCACAGAGCACCGCGATGAGCTCTCTCCCGAGGGTTTTCTCTCCAATAACTCTGGCGGCGTGCTGGGGGGGATTTCTTCAGGTCAGGATATCCTGGCCCATCTGGCGCTAAAGCCCACGTCCAGTATTCGTATTCCAGGGCAATCCATTGATACTGCTGGCGAATCCGCCGAGGTGATTACCACTGGTCGCCATGACCCCTGTGTGGGCATTCGCGCTGTGCCTATTGCCGAGGCTATGCTGGCTATTACGCTTATGGACCACTACCTGCGCCATCGCGGGCAAAATGCCGATGTGGATTCCGGGCTAGCGCCAATTTAAGGGTCTACTCCCCTCGAGCCTTCAATTTACACCGAATATATTCATTGTGGCGAATATGTAGCAGATCAGCCACCCGACGAATAATACCCTCTTCATGCTTGTCCAGATGGCCGTCTGCATAGGCCACTCGCCACAGGGCGGTCAACAGATCCATCTTTTTTTCGAGCTTAAAGTGCAGGTTAATTTCACGGGTAAATTGATACAGAGAGGTAGCTTCCGCTACCTCTTCGCGAGACAGCCGCAGCAACTCATCTACCTGCTGGGCTTCAAGGCACAGAATATCGCAGAGGGTCTGGCTGATAGAGGCCAGTTCCTGCTCGTCTAGGTTGCCATCAATAACCATGACTTCCACGAGCAGAGCAGCAGTAGCTAGCTGTTCGCTGGCTACTGTCTCTTCGGGCTCGAGAACATTTTTGGCGAAAAAACTCTTGATGCGGTCGATCATTGCTGAATATCTCGCAGCCAGGTTTCGAGCTTAATCTGATCTGTTACAAAGGCGCGAATACCCTCAGACAGCTTCTCAGTGGCCATGGGATCATCGTTGAGCTCATAGCGGAATGTTGGCTCGCCACCCAGCTGGTAGTGAATCTTCTCACCTGTGTTGGCTGGGTCTAATCTGCGTTCCAGCAGGCCATAGTCATCATCCAGAGCCTGCAGAAGCTGGGGGCTAATAGTTAGGCGGTCGCAGCCGGCCAGCTCGGTAATTTCGTCTGTATTGCGGAAGCTGGCACCCATAACCACAGTATTGTAACCCTGCTGCTTGTAGTAGTTGTAGATGCGGGTGACGGACTGCACACCGGGATCGTCAGCTGGCGCATAGTCGCTGAGATCAGTATTGGCCTTGTACCAGTCGAGAATGCGGCCAACAAAGGGGGATATCAGGTAAGCGCCTGCATCTGCTGCTGCCACTGCCTGAGTAAAGTTAAACAGCAGGGTCAGGTTGCAGTTGATACCTTCTTTTTCCAGCTGCTCGGCGGCTTTGATGCCTTCCCAGGTAGAGGCCATTTTGATCAGCACACGCTCTTTGCCAATACCTGCCTGTTGGTATAGCTCAATCAGCTGGCGCGCCTTGGCAATGGAGCCATCTCTGTCGAAGGACAGTCGCGCATCGACCTCAGTAGAGACGCGGCCGGGAATAGTCTCGAGAATTTTTTCACCAAAACCCACAGCCAGTCTATCCATGCAGGCTGAAAGCTGCTCGTCAGAGGACAGTTTGCCACTGGTCACCGACTGAATCACCCCATCCACCAAACTGCGATAGGCTGGCATTTGCGCCGCTTTCAACAGCAGGGAAGGGTTGGTGGTCGCATCTTCTGGCGAGTACTGAGCTATGGCATCAAAATCGCCAGTGTCGGCAACCACTGTGGTGATCTCTTTAAGTTGAGCAAGTTTACTTTTGTCAGTCATGAAAATTAAATTCCCGTCGTTTTAATTAAAGCCCTGATGTTTTGGCCAGCGCCGCTGTTAATACATCAATGGTTGCATCTGATTTATAGGCATTTTCGCTAATATGCCGCCTGTATTGCCGCGCCCCGGGCATGCCGTGAAACAGGCCTAAAATATGTCGGGTCATGGCTTGAAGTTTTGTGCCTTTCGCCAACTCATTATCCACATAATCGAGGAAGGCTTCAGCGATTTTTTCGCGGCTGACCAAAGGTTGCTCTGAGCCATAGATCTGCTGATCCACAGTGGCCAGCAAGTATGGATTGGTATAGGCCTCGCGACCGACCATCACACCGTCTATATGGTCTAGGTGATCCAGGGACTGGTCCAATGTGGTTACGCCACCATTGATAATAATCTCTAGATGGGGGAAGTCTTTTTTGAGTTGGTAAACCCGATCGTAATTGAGCTCTGGAATCTCACGATTTTGTTTTGGACTAAGGCCTTTCAGCCAGGCTTTGCGCGCATGAACCAGAAATGTTCCGCAGCCGGTCTTGGCTACTTTGTCCACAAACTCGCACAGAAACTCGTAGCTATCAAAGTCATCCACCCCAATTCGGTGCTTTACGGTGATGGGCAGGTCGACGGCATCCTGCATGGCTGCAATGCAGTCTGCAGTGATCTGGGCGTTTTTCATCATCACCGCACCAAACATGCCGTTCTGAACTCTATCGCTGGGGCAGCCACAGTTTAGATTGATCTCTGCATAGTCGTATTTACTGGCCAGCACACAGGCTCTGGCTAAATCTTTGGGGTCACTGCCACCCAGCTGCAGGGCGACTGGATGTTCAAAGGGATCCATCTGCAGGTGGTAGTGGGTATCGCCATAGATAATGGCACCGGTAGTGATCATCTCGGTGTAGAGCACAGAGTGCTGGCTGATTAGCCGCAAAAAATAACGACAGTGACGATCGGTCCAGTCTAGCATGGGGGCTACGCAGAATTTTCTGTTGATTCTGTCCATTGCTGCAGGCTCTGTGGCATTCTGATTTGCGGATGCGGGCATGGGTATGGGTCCGACTTCTCAGTGGCGCATTTTACACAAGTCTTATTGGCATGGTTAGCCTTTGTGATTGAAAACTACAGGGTCATGGGTTGTTCTGCCACAGCCCTGGGTGCAGTTGCCAATCGCTTTGGCTTGGGTTAGTTTGATCTTAAAGAGGCACAGCACAGCTCTGTATGGGTGCTTATAAAAATGACAATTAGGATTCACCTAATGACAGTATCTTCTGGCAGCACAGCTAGTAACCGGGCCGAGTTAAGCAGCACAGCCAGGTTAATTACCGGTCAGCGCATTCTTTGTACCCTGGGTAATTTGGGCCCCGAATTCGCCAAGTTGCCCCTGGCTGAACTGCGCCGAGTCTATGATACCTATGATTTGGTGTTCGGCAGCGGCTCAAGAGCAGATGTCAGTACCCAGGATATGCAGATTCCTCTGGGTGTGCAGCAGCTGGGGATCAGAATTTATCGGCCAACTCAGGCTAAGCCCAGGCTTACCCTGGTTTATTTTCATGGCGGCGGCTATGTGATTGGTGGGTTGCAGAGCCATCATGGCTTTTGCAGTCTGCTGGCGGGTCGAGCTGGTATAAACCTGATAGCAGTGGACTACAGGCGAGCGCCTGAAAGCCCATTTCCCGGACCTTTGGAAGATGGTTTAGGCGCCTATAACTGGGTGGTGGATCATGCAGCTGAGCTGGGTTTAAAAGATACAAAAATAGGGGTGGGCGGCGACAGTGCTGGGGGTAATCTGGCTGCAGTACTGTCCATGCAAACCTTTAGCGGAATAATTGAGGGTCAGCTATCTGCTGTGCCGGCATTTCAGTTTTTACTCTATCCCTGGGTCGATCTTGATAGTCTATCGGACTCTATTAAGCGGTTTGGCAAGGGCCTGTTATTGACCGAGAGCACCATGAAATTCTTTCGCCATAACTATTTACTGGGCGCTGACAGTGGCGCAGTCAGTGCCTCCAGTCCCATGGCCTGGGAGAATCTAGCAGATACCCCGGATACCCTGATTGTGACCGCAGAATACGATGTACTGAGGGATGAGGGTTTGGCTTTTGTAGACAAGCTTGTTGAGGGGCAGGTCAAGGTGATTCATCAGCATATGCCCGATTGCACTCATGGGTTTATTAGTATGGGCAGGTTTAGCAGAGCAACCCGCAACAGATTGCAGCAGCTGTGCGATATGCTTGGTGACTACAGCAGGCAGTCAGAGTCAGGCTAATTTGAGTTGCACCTATCTGCAAATGATACTAAGAATAAACTAACTGCTTTTGAAAGGATTCAGATGCTTATATCTGCGAGGTTTCTTTTTATTTCAATTTAATTATTGTCAGAAAGGAACACTGAATGGACTCATTTAAACCCTTTGATCAGATTACGTCTGTTGATAAACAACATCTATTTCTGCAAAAAATGGGCGGCAAGGAAATGGACCTTCCCTCACATCACCACACCCTCAAGGCAATTCAACTGCATACAGGCGTACCACAGATAATCCGTGGTCAGTTTAATATCGCCAGAAATATGGCCCTGTACTCTTATTTTTTTTATTCTCTGGGCTCAGAGGTGCAGCTCAAGGCCTGCAGTGTCATTGAGCATGCGCTGCGAATTAAGGCTAACAGACCAGAGTTAATGCTGCGCCAACTACTGATACTGGCCAATGATAAAAATTGGCTGATGGATTCAGGCTTTCGGCATATTGAAAAGCCCGGGGAGAGCAGAGGCTACTGCAAATCCCTGGAGAGGGTGCTGCCTCATCTGCGCAATGAGTCTGCCCATGGGGGTCCGCCTCTGGTATGGGACTGTATAAGCCATATTGAGCGCTGCGCAGATTTAGTGAATCAGCTGTTTCCTCAGGGGTGCAAATCTGGTCAGTAATTATTGGCTGTTGAGTTGCGGAGATAGCCGCGCCATGGTCTGATTTAGGATGATGGTAGATTCAATATTTTCAACCTGATGCACATTAGCCAGCTTGCCTTTTAGGAACAACTCGAAGGCCTGCAGATCGGCCATGGCCACGCGCAGTGCATAGTCATGCACACCGGCCAAAACACAGCACTCCAAGACTTCGGGGAAGGTCTGGATAGCAGCTTCAAATTCCGCCCCATTTTGGGAGGTGTTTTTATTGAGTTTGACAAAGACAAAGGCCGATACATTGATACCCAGCATGCTGTGATTGAGCCTGGCGCTGTACTGTTCAATAAGACCGGATTGTTCGAGTTTGCGCAGGCGTCTCAGGCAGGGGGTCTGGGACAGGCAAACCTGAGCGGCCAATTCAGCATTGCTGATGCGGGCATTGGCCTGGAGGGCATTAAGAATCTTTATATCGGTGCTATCTAACTTCTCTAACCTTTCTGGTCTCTCTAGTCTTTCTAGTCTTTGCGATGATATTGGCATAATCTGCTACCGTTGATTTAATTATAAGCATAATTATACATATATGAGGGTTTTGTAGCCGCTATTTAGCCGAATGATCTCAGGGTTTTTTGTTAGCATCTCAACTGCATTCAGCAGCGGAGAAAGACCTAGATGACAGCAAAAGCCCAGGCATTGGATCACTGGATTCGCTCGGATTTTCGAGATATGAATACGACACTGGAAGAGCTGTATTCCGCTGCTGCATATCCAGAGTCCGTGGAGGGTATAGGCGACAGTATCAAGCAGCAATTGGTCACTGAGGGCCAGGCACTAATAGTTGACCTGTTAGCTGAAGGCAATACAGATGAAGGCTTTGACAGTGGCTTTGATCTGCTGGGCAATGTGGGGTTTTATATGGCCGCCTGCCGCCGCCATGAAATTACCGAGCCCTCCCGAGAGAGCAGGTCTCCCTTGCAGGAAGCCTCGGCGCTGGCATTGCAGCTTGGCGCTTCTCTGGGTGTTATTCCGCGGTTTGCTTCGAGTCACTTGGAAACCCACAACTATGCGATCAATGCCGTCTACAAAACCTTTACCCATCTGAGTGACGAAAAAACATTTCTCGACTACAACACCAGAAGTGTATTTGCATTTATTCGCGCATCAGAGGCCCTGCGTCAGACTCTGCCCCTGGGGGTTTCACATCCGGTTAGCTACGATTTGCTGCTTAATGCGCAGCAGGCGCTGCAGGATGTCTGCGCCTACAATCAGCAACTGTTTGATCAGCTAGATAGCAATCATTTTTTTTACTCTGTTAGGCCCTACTACCGGCCCCACCGGGTGGGCCTGCATGAATATCGCGGTGCCAATGCGGGTGATTTTGCCGGTATTAATGTGATCGATTTACTACTGGGTGTCTGCCAGGCAGACGACCCCTATTACTCTCAGTTGCTGGTCGATAAATTCCTGTTTATGCGCCCGGAGGACCAACTGGTGCTGCGTGACTGCATGCGCCGCCAGAGTTTGCTGGATAGTTTTTTACAGGCAGGGCAGCAGGGTGCCGCTAAACAACCCTGGTTTAAGCGCAATCTAGAGCTATTTTTGCAGGTCTGTACTGCCCATGGTCAGACTGCACTGCAACATCATGAGCAGCTGGTACATAAATTTATTCAACAGCCTGCCGCTGAGGGAGAGCTTACCCACAGGCCGGGAATTACCGCCAGTGGTCCCCCATTACCTGTGTTACTCAAAGGTCTCAAAAAGCTCTGCGATATGCGCTGTGCCGCTGATGTGGGCGGAGAATTTAACACCCGCTACGCAGATATGCAGACCCTCAGAGGCTACCTGGGATGAGTAGAGGACCATTTATTGACCAGGTTGGTATCTATCTGTTGAGTCATTCGGTGGGTCTGCCACTGCGCTCCTCCCAGCAGGCCGCCGCCGATTCTTTTTGGCAGCCCTGGCAGGCTGCAGATAGCAATATATGGACCCATTGGTTAGCGGCAATCCAGGAGTTTCGCACCCAGCTGGCCATACTCTTAAATGGGGATACAGCCAGTTTTTGTCCCCAGACCTGTCTCTCAACTGCAGTGGCCAAAATTGTTGATTCACTGGCTTGGCAGACAAGCAAAAACTGTATTCTGCTCAGCGAACAAGACTTTCCCTCTATAGCTTTTGCGCTACAAAAAGCTCTGGGTGACAGGGTCGCACTAAAGTTTATAGCAGCTGAAGCTGATACCTCAGATATCTATGTCTGGGACCAGCATATGACGGAGGATGTAGGCCTGGTTTTGGCGACCCATGTGCAGTCTAACAATGGTCGTCAACTGCCGGTTGCGCAGATCACTGCACTCAGCCGAGACAAAGGTATTCTCTCTCTGGTGGACATTGCCCAGTCTGTAGGTATTTTGCCCATCGACTTGGATAGCTGGTGTGCAGACTTTGTAGTGGGCTCCTGTGTGAAATGGGTTGGGGGCGGCCCTGGCGCCGCATTTATGTGGCTTAGCCCTGAGATAATTGAGCATTGTCAGCCCCGCAGTGTTGGCTGGTTCTCCCACAGGGATCCCTTTGAATTCGATATACACCATTTTAGCTATCAGCCAGACGCGCTGCGCTTTTGGGGTGGGACCCCCTCGGTCTACCCCTTTGCTCTGGCGGCCCATAGTTTGGCCGCTATCAATGCTAGGGGAGTTGAGTCGATCCGCGCTCACAACCTGAAGTTGGCCGATCAAATTATTGACAAGTTATCTCCTGAACAGCTGATTTCGCCATTGGACCCTGCACTGCGCAGCGGCACATTGATCGTCGATTTTGCTGACCGCCAGCCCCAACTCAGTGCTGTTTTACAGCAGCACCAGGTGCATTTTGATAGTCGCGCACAGGGTGTTCGTCTATCTCCTCACCTGTGCAATACAGAGGAGCAAATAGCAAGACTGACCGGTCTTTTTTAGGACGCGAAAACCTATATTTTCTATTACAGATTATTTTTTTATGGGTTAATCTGCGGCTACAAACTCAAGTTAATAAGAGCAAAATGCTATGACTGGTTCCCATCTCAATCGCCGCCAACTGCTGAAGGGTTTCGGGGCTAGTCTGGGGGCTCTGGCTCTAAGGGGCTTTGAAGTCTATGCCGATGAACCATTCTATTTTACCCATGGCATTGCCAGCGGTGACCCGCTCGCCGACAGAGTTATTTTGTGGACTCGGCTGATTCCTGGGAATGGCCAGCACGCTGAGATTGACTGTCAGTGGCAGGTGGCAAAAGATGCCGAGTTTAAGCAGCTGGTCAGCTCTGGTTCTGCCTCCACCAGTGCCGCCAGAGATTACACCATCAAAGTAGATGCTGGAGGTCTTGCTCCAGGCAGCCAGTATTACTATCGGTTTCTGCGCGACAGCATCAGTAGCCCAGTGGGCACAACTCGCACATTGCCCGAGGGGGATATCAGTGAATTCCGTCTCGGTGTCTGCTCCTGCTCCAACTACCCTCAGGGATACTTTAATACCTACCGCCATATGGCCAATACAGACTTAGATTTGGTGCTGCATCTGGGCGATTATATCTATGAATATGCCGAGGGAGTCTATGCTAATCCCGTGGCTACAGGCGAATTGGGCCGGCAGGTAGAGCCCGGCACTGAAATCCTCAGTATCGAAGACTATCGCATGCGCTACGGCCTGTATCGCACAGATGCAGATTTACAGGCAGTACATGCCCGACACCCATTCGTCACCGTCTGGGATGATCATGAGTTTGCCAATGACTGCTGGACTGAAGGGGCGGAAAATCACAATGAAGGCGAGGGTGATTTTGCTGCCCGAGCGCGGGCTGCTCGCCAGGCCTATCACGAATGGATGCCTATCCGCACCGCTGAGGCAGGAGATCAGGCGCCGATTTATCGCAGCTTTAAGATTGGCAATCTGGCCGATCTGATGATGTTGGATACCAGAATCCATGGCCGCGACCGGCCGCTCAACTATGCCGTTGATCTACCTATGCGATCCGCCCTCTATCATATGCATGCCAGTGGCCCCAGGTTGGTTACTGAGCAGCAGGCAGCACTAATTGCGGCGGACCAGCTGCAGCGGGTTAATCTGCCCTTTGATTTTTCTAGCGGTAAGCCTGTAGCCATTACGGACTACCGTCAGATCCAAAATTTGAGCCCTGAGACCTTGCCAGAGGGTTGGTACTATTTGCCCGATGCAGAGCGCTTTAAAACCCAGGCGCTGATTGATCCTGATCGACAGATGCTGGGAGCAGACCAGGAACAATGGTTGGGCGCAGAGTTACAGGCCAGCAAGCAGAGAGCCGCCACCTGGCAAATTCTCGGTCAGCAGGTGTTAATGGGCAAGCTTGAACTTCCGACACTCACCGATGAAGAGCTTAGGCTGGAGGAAACCAAGCCAGAGTATCGCCCTATCCTAAAGATGATGCAGACATTGGCCGGGGATAATCTACCTTTTAATCTCGATGCCTGGGACGGTTACTGGGCCTGCCGTGAACGGGTTTTTGACGCGCTGCTTGAGCACGGGGTTAACCCTCTGGTACTGGCCGGTGATACCCATAATGCCTGGGCCTTTAATTTAGCTAATGATCAGGCTCAGCCTGTGGCTGTGGAGCTGGGTACGCCGGGGGTCAATAGCCCTGGCCTAGAAACCTACCTGGTAACAGAGCCTGATGTGCTTGCCCGGGCCATGCAAGATGCCAGCTCAGAGCTTTATGCAGTGGATACAGCGCAGCGTGGCTGGTCAGAGGTAGTGCTGACCCCAGAGAGCGCGACCAATCAATGGCATTTTGTCAGCACGGTGCTGGATAGAGACTTCACAGTGACCAGCGCAGACAAGCAGATTTGTATGGCAGGAGATAAGAAGTTCAGCTGATAGGCTGATGCGGTGCATGCCAAGACCGGCTACAATCGCGCCATGGCTTTTGATCACCAATCTTTTCTTGCATCCCTGACCGGCAGACCCGGCATCTATCAGATGTTTGATGGCGACGGCGCTATTCTCTATGTGGGCAAGGCCAAAAATCTTAAAAAGCGCGTTGGCAGCTATTTTCGCAAGACTGGTCTGACCCCCAAGACCGCGGCGCTGGTAAAGCGCATTGCCAAAATTGATGTCACAGTGACCGAGACTGAGACTGAAGCATTGATTCTCGAGCACAATCTGATCAAGCAGTATCGTCCGCCCTATAATATTTTAATGCGCGACGATAAGAGCTATCCCTATATCTTTTTGTCCGATCGCGACCAGTGGCCTCGCCTGGCCTTTCACCGTGGCCCCAAAAAGGCCAAGGGCACCTATTTTGGCCCGTTTCCCTCAGTACATGCAGTGCGCGACAGCATGAGCTTCTTGCAAAAGACCTTTAAAGTGCGCCAATGTGAAGATGTATTTTTTAAAAACCGCTCCAGGCCATGCCTGCAGTACCAGATTAAGCGCTGCACTGCGCCCTGTGTAGAGTTTGTGAACCCTGAGGACTACAGCGCTGACGTAGAGTTAACCCGGCTCTATCTGGATGGCAAGGCAGATAAGATTCTCAAGCAGCTAGAGCGGGATATGGAGTCTGCCTCAGCTGATTTGCAGTTTGAAAAAGCCGCCGAACATCGCGACCAAATCTCCGCGCTGCGTACAGTGCAGGCTCAGCAGATGATAGAAAAGGGCAAGGGCACCATTGATGTGGTCGCCGGCGCTGTTACCAATGGTCAGGCCTGTGTGCATATGCTGTACGTTCGCCAGGGTCGAATACTAGGTAGCCGCAGCTATTACCCCAAGGCACCGCTGGCCGAGGAGGTTGCAGAGCTACTTGGCGAATTTTTACCCCATCTGTATCTGGATGGCGCTGGACGGCCAGATCTGCCCAAAGAGATTCTGGTCAATGCGCCTATAGAGGGGTCAGAGGCGCTCACTGAAGCGCTGCAGACCAGAGTAGGGCGCAATATTGAGATACGAGATTCAGTGCGCGGCTTCAGAGCCAAGTGGATCGAGCTGGCTCAACGTACTGCAGAGCAAAACCTCACCGCCAGGCTAGCGTCGAAAAAGACCATAGAGCAGCGCTTTGAATCACTGCGCGACACGGTTGGTTTGGAGCAGACCCCGCAGCGACTGGAGTGCTTTGATATCAGTCATAGCAGCGGGGAAGCAGTGGTTGCCTCCTGTGTGGTATTTGATGCCAATGGTGCGCTGAAGAGTGATTATCGACGCTTTAATATAGAAGGCATTACCGATGGCGATGATTATGCGGCTATGGAGCAGGCAATTCGCCGACGCTATACCAGATTGATGAAAGGCGAGGGCAAGTTGCCCGATATTCTGCTGATTGACGGCGGCAAAGGACAGATTGGTATAGCTAAAAATGTATTGGCCGATCTGGGCGTAGTCGGGGTAATAGTGCTGGGGGTGGCCAAGGGCACCACCAGAAAGCCTGGTCTGGAAACCCTAATATTGGCTGACCAGAATA
>Ga0115561_1002612_pt1 | contig 11960 bp, 7 predicted proteins | sample COGITO_mtgs_1105_4_FD_87201 | JGI IMG/M metagenome (GOLD analysis project Ga0115561, IMG submission 87201) | Pelagic marine microbial communities from North Sea - COGITO_mtgs_110512 | ecosystem: Environmental > Aquatic > Marine > Epipelagic | place: Germany:Helgoland, sampling site Kabeltonne...
AACACCCCTTCGATACTGGTTTGCGTGGCATTACCGTTCAAGCCACTATTGACAACAAGATAGCCATCCTTCATGTCTAGCTGATTTTTGAACAAGTCAGTGTTGGGCTTATGACCGATTGCTACAAACATACCATGACTATCTAACTGTTTGGTACTACCGTCAATCATAGATTCGATGATAACGCCATTGACGCCCATATCATCACCGACCACTTCTTGGACTTTATGGTTCCATTCTATTTTGACATTGCCATTTTTGGCTTTTTCAAATAACTTGTCTTGTAGAATCTTTTCAGAACGCAAGCTATCACGGCGATGTACTAACGTGACTTCAGAGGCAATGTTAGACAGGTATAACGCTTCTTCAACAGCGGTATTACCACCACCAATGACTGCGACTTTTTGGTCTTTATAAAAGAACCCATCACAAGTAGCACAGGCTGACACACCCAGTCCCTTAAATTTTTGTTCAGACTCTAAACCTAAATACTGAGCAGAAGCACCTGTTGAGATAATAAGAGCATCACAAGTATAGCTACCATTATTGCCAGTCAATTTAAAAGGACGCACGCTCAGATCGACAGCATTTATATGGTCGTAGACCAGTTCGGTACCGAAGCGCTCAGCATGCGCCTTCATACGATCCATCAGTACAGGGCCTGTCAAATCATAAGCATCGCCCGGCCAGTTATCGACTTCAGTGGTAGTGGTCAGCTGTCCGCCTACTTCCATACCAGTAACCATAACGGGCTTTAAATTGGCACGTGCAGCATAAACAGCTGCAGCATATCCTGCTGGACCTGATCCTAAAATGATAAGCTTTTCGTGACGTGTTTCTTGAGTAGCAGTGTTGTTTTCAGTTGACATGTTTTTTCCTTGCTAAATTTGGTAAACAATGATGATAAATGATTGAGTGTTTCTAATTATGTGTGATACTAACATAAGGACCCTCACTAAGAAGTGCAAGTTTGCTAAAACTAATATTGATATTATTAGAATCAAAGCATACTTTCTTTGCCTACGTGGCTTATTTACGTAGATTATTGCTGCGCAAAATTTATCTCAGTATGACGTTATGATTTTTGTACTTTTTTCAGTTAAGTACGACGCTGGTAAACCACTAGAGTTTGTAGCTCTATAAAACAACAATGGCAATATTATTGTTTTATAGATGTATCTGCTTACTTATAACTCCGTTATCAATGTGTTTTCTTGCCCTCTTTATTAATAACATCGTCCCCAATTGATCTATGTATTTGTTATTATAAGAAGTTATGCTAAACGCCTATAGTTTGAGTGATATCTGTCATCAATAGGTAGGCATATTACCAATATAGACCACCAAGCGCCTATTTTAGATTATAAATGACGACTTTTACGTTATGAATAGCAATGAGATACCTTATAATAGCTGTTCTATTATAGACGCTTTTTATACAAGCTGTTTATAGACATTTGGCTACGTCAATCTATGTCAGCACTTTATGTCAGCATGATTAAGCTTAATCATGAATTGACGACTATTTAGTATGGATAACAAGGCAGATTCTACGTGATATCAGCACCGCTTATTGAATATTTAAAAAAAGGGATATTTACCTTTCTTGGGATAATTTTAGCCGTTTATTTGTTTGTTATTTTATCGACCTATACTGGTAATGATCCTAGTTGGTCACATATCAGCAGTGATATGACGACGATTAATAATGTGGGCGGCTCAACAGGCGCATGGTTGTCTGACCTGTTCTATAGCTTCTTTGGCTTTGGCGCTTGGTGGCTACTGGCTTTTTTGATCTATGAGTCTATTTTGATTTGGTGGGACAATAAGCCAACGTTTTGGTTGCTACGAATAGTGGCTTATGTCTTTTTAATACTAAGTAGTAGTGCTTTGTTTGCACAAATTGTTGCTTTAGTACAGCAGGTTACAGACCCTATCGCATTGGGCCTTGAAGGTGTTGCAGGCGGCATCATCGGACTTGAGTTGCAAGCACGCCTGACACAGCTGTTATCACAGTGGGGAAGTGTATTGTTTTTGACAGGCTTTGTCGGTATTACTGCCACGTTTGCTTTCAATATCCATTGGCATAAGTTATATCGTAAGCTTACCGATTTGTCATGGCTTGGCTCTGGTGTCAAAGATAATAGTGAGCAGCATGACTATAGTCAGCAAGGCTCTCATAATCTAGCGTCCAATGATGAAGAAAACAGCGCAGCTCAAAACTTAGCTGCCAATGTTAATAGTATTAAAAGCGCTGAACGTAAAGCTAAACAAAGTGCCAATGACTATGAGCAACTACCACTTGAGCTACAAACGGCTGGTGTAAGTCATGCACCAGATAATAGCAGCCGCTTTAGTCATGCATTAACGGATTTTTTGACCAAATCTGGACTTGGAGCTAGCGTTAAAGCGACTGTTGCAGCCGATGCTGCTGAGTCCGCTACAAGTCAGGCTACCACGTATGATGGCTCGCAGTCATCAGCTCCTATATGGAATGACCATACTGAAAATACTAATAATAAGACACAAGCAGTAGCACCTACTAATATGCCTACCCTTAAAGTTGAGCCTAGCTTTGCGTGGAATGATGCTAGTACGGTCGATGACCTACTGGCGACTGAAGCTGAAAAAGACCAATACGTATCAACGCCGATGCCCGCTGTAGATCCTATTATATCTACATCTGTAGAAACTCATGTAAATTTTGAGCGAGCAGCAGAGTATGATGATACAGCGTTTGAAGATAACGAATCTAATGCAATTAAGTCTGAACAGACAGATACGACTATTGCCGATGAGCAAACACCTAATTTAGATGAGTTGGCAGATAATTGGTTGGCTGAAAACGAGCCTGTAAATACAGGTATAGCACCTTCATTTGAGCATATGACTTCTTCTGATAACGTCGTTACCGATCATCGCAATCCAATAAATGAAGCTAAAAATTTAACTGAACATCAAGCTTCACCAGTCATCGAAGATCAGCCTATAGTTGAAGAGTCTATCGCTAAAGAAGCTGTAGAGAAAAAACTTATATCTAAAGAGTTTATAGCTGAAGAGCCTAGAATAGAAGAGAGAGTAACAGCAACTGACAACGTTGACGCTAAACGACAGTTAAATGTGCAAGAGCCGGTAATATCGAAAGATATGACTCCGACCAATACGCCACCTGCCAATCCAAAGACGACGCCAAAAGCTGAGTCAACGGTAGAAAGCGTTAAGTCAAGCATCAATGCCGAGCCGTTGGCAGAGTCCAAACCAACGATGAGCTTTGCTGTGCCGGATGGTGATAGTAGTAACCATATTACTGATATGATGCCAGAAGACGATAGTCGTTTAGACGACGCCGATGCGCCAGTCATGCCTGATATCAGTGATGATGCAGCGTTTAGTCAAAAGTCGCGCTCAATGCAAACCGCTCAATATCGTGCGCAGCTGTCACCTATTCCAGAGCTGTCTATCTTGGATAAACCAGATCCTGATCGTAAACCAAGCTATACTATTCAAGAGCTTGAACAATTATCAGAGCTATTAGAAATCAAGCTGCAAGAGTTTAATGTAAAAGCCTCGGTCGTAAATGCGATTCCAGGGCCAGTCGTCACGCGCTTCGAAGTAGATTTGGCCGCTGGGGTAAAAGCCAGTAAGGTTACGGGTATTTCACGTGATTTAGCGCGCTCATTGTCTATGGCCTCATTACGTGTGGTCGAAGTCATTCCAGGTAAGCCTTATATCGGTATCGAAGTACCGAATAAAAAACGCGAAATGGTGCGTTTGATTGAGCTTTTAAATACCGAAAAATACAAAGACCCTAAAGCGCAAATTAGCATGGCAATGGGTAAAGATATCGGTGGTAATCCCATTATCACTGATCTTGCTCGTGCACCGCATATGTTAGTCGCAGGTACGACAGGTTCTGGTAAGTCAGTATTGGTAAACTCAATGCTGCTATCAATGCTACTTAAATATACGCCAAATGATCAGCGCTTGATTCTCCTTGATCCAAAGCAGCTGGAGCTGGCCAACTATAACGATATTCCACATCTACTAACGCCTGTCGTCACCGATATGACAGAAGCGGCCAGTAGCTTATCTTGGTGCGTAGCAGAGATGGAGCGTCGTTATCAGTTAATGAGTCTGCTAAAAGTGCGTAAGCTGAACGAGTTTAACAAAAAGGTAATAGCTGCTGAAAAAGCGGGCAAGCCGATGCTTGATCCATTGTGGCGACCTAATGACAATGTAAGCATTGACCAAGCACCTAAGCTCAAAACTTTACCGATGATTGTCATTGTCGCGGATGAGTTTGCCGATATGATTATGCAGGTAGGTAAGCAAGCAGAAGAGCTTATCACGCGATTGGCGCAAAAATCGCGGGCGGCAGGTATTCATTTGATGCTCGCCACTCAGCGTCCATCGGTCGATGTCATTACTGGTTTGATTAAAGCCAACATTCCAGTACGTGCGGCATTACGTGTTAACTCAAAAGTCGATTCACGAACGATTTTGGATAGTGGTGGTGCAGAAGACATGCTTGGTAACGGTGATATGTTGTTTTTGGGGCCAGGACAGATTGAACCAGATCGTGTCCACGGAGCTTACGTCAGTGACGAAGAGGTCAACCGTATATGTGATGCATGGCGTGAACGCGGCGCACCAGACTATATCGACAATATGGCAGGTAACTTTGAATTGTCTAGCCCTGGTAGCGGTAGTACTGGCAGTGCATCTGGTGAAGACGATGATCTTTACAACGACGCGGTAGCCTTTATTATGGAAACTCGTAAAGTATCTGCTTCTAGTATTCAGCGCAAGTTTAGTATTGGTTATAACCGTGCGGCGCGCATCGTCGACTCTATGGAGGAGGCTGGACTGGTTAGCTCCATGGGTAAAAGTGGTAAGCGTGAACTACTTATGTAAATGCCAGTAGATTTGATTACATCAAGAAAAAGCGAGTCGCGAGAGTGGCTCGCTTTTTCGTTTCAATAAATAGAGGAATGAACAGAGTAGTACTGATAAGGTATCTATTGGTTTGTTATTTAAACCGATATACTTAGACAATGATTGATAGTTCACAAGTAAAATTACTTTTTAAGCAAGGATGCAAAAATGTTTAAAGAATATACTCAATATGATGCACTAGAATTAGCAGGGTTGGTAAATTCAGGACAAGTCAGCGCCAAAGAATTGTTAGATGCTGCGGTAAATCAGGCCAATCGACTCAACCCCAAGCTTAATGCCATTATTCACCGCTTTGATGAGCGTGCTTACAATGCCGCGCAAAAAGGATTACCGAAAGGCGCATTTACTGGCGTCCCTTACCTACTAAAAGACTTATCTTTCTATTTCGCTGATGAGCCACTAACGATGGGCAGTCGTAGTGTCAATATCGTGACCGATTACGATAGTGAAATTGTTCAACGTATGAAAGCCAGTGGCGTTAACACCTTTGGTAAGACCAATACCCCAGAGTTTGGATTGATTATTACCACTGAGCCAAAAGCGCATGGCGCTACTCATAATCCGTTTAAAAAAGGCTATAGCTCTGGTGGCTCATCGGGCGGTAGTGCAGCAGCAGTCGCCAGCGGCATTGTACCGATGGCAGGAGCAGGAGATGGAGGTGGCTCGATACGCTTTCCTGCTGCATGGTGCGGTGCATTTGGCCTCAAACCTAACCGTGGACGCAATCCAATTGGTCCCGCATTTGGCGAAGGCTGGGATGGCGCGATCGCTGATCACGTCATCACGCGTACAGTGCGCGATAGTGCAGCGATGCTAGATGCGACTAGCGGCGCTGAGGTTGGCGCGCCCTATGTGATTGCACCGCCCAATGGAACATTTTTGCAAGCAGCCATGCGTGCACCTCGTCCGCTAACGATTGCTTTACACCAGCAGCCACTCATTGCCAATACCGTAGTCGATAAAGAAGTACTGGCAGTCCTTGAACAAACCGCTAAGCAATTGGAGGCTATGGGGCATCACGTTGTACCAGCTGAGCCAAACATTGATATCGAAAAGTTTTGGCATGATTTTATTGTAGTGGTTTGTGCCCATACGGCTTTTACTATCGACGATATCGAGCATCGCCATGGCAAGAAGCACGTGCAAAACCTTGAGCCACAAACTTACAATATGGCGATGCTTGGCCGTTCATTGTCTGCTGTTGACTTAGTACACGCAAAGCACGGCTGGCATGACAGCCAATACCAGACTGGTAAGCTACTTGAGCAATACGACATGATCTTATGTCCTACTGTACCGACGACAGCGGTGAAGCATGGAGTGCTGCCACCAAGCCGAGTGGAAGAGATACTCATGGGCACCTCAGGTTTGTTAAATAAAGGTATTGATATGGGTAAATATACCTTTAGTTCAGGGATGATTGAAAAGCTTAGCCACCCTGTACTGAGCAAAATGGCGTTTACTTTGCTAGGTAACGTTACAGGTTTACCCGCTATGTCACTGCCACTTGGAAAGAGTAAAAAAGGCCTACCAATTGGCATGCAATTGATCGGTCGTATGAATGATGAGACGACGCTATTAAGTTTAGCAGGAGAGATAGAGCGCGCAGGATTATTTACTAAGATGGCTTTTGAGAAGTAGCTATACCAAAATAATATGGTGGTAGAACTGATCTAGTCAAAGCGATAGATATCCATCCCAAGGCTGTGATGCGCCATGCTTTCATGAACAACAGACACGCGCTGCGCAGCTCCTAGCGCAAAAAATAGCGGTAACAGGTGCTCGTCACTTGGATGAATGTTTTTATAATCGGGATACTGTTGCCAATCTAACGCGGATGGAATGTCTGTTTTGAGTTGTTGTAGCAACCATAATTTGAAGTCTTTGGCGGCAGGATCAACGCTATCAGCCTGCCAGCGTAGCGCTTGCAAATTATGAGTGATGTTGCCTGAGCCGATGATAAGTATCTGCTTATCACGCAGATGCGCAAACTGCGCGCCTAGCTGGTAAAGAGACACACTATCATAGTGCTGCGGCAGTGAGATCTGTACGATAGGAACGTCCGCTTCTGGATATAGATGTTTGAGCGGCGCCCAGACACCATGATCACAGACTCGCATCGGATTGGCGCTACAAATGATACCGCGTGCTGTCAGCTGCTGCGCTAAAGACTCAGCAAGCTCGACATGACCTTGAGCAGGATACTGCAACTCGTATAGTTTGGGATCAAACCCTGAGAAATCATGCCAAGTCTTGGGTCTAGGGTTACTGCTAATCTCAAGCTTGGCAGATGTCCAATGCGCAGACATAATGACGATAGCACGAGGTTTGGGTAGGTTCTGTCCTATTCGCGCAAGGGCATTCGTGGTCGCAGACTGCTCAATAGCAAGCGTCGGTGCACCATGAGATATAAATAATGCTGGTAGCTTTGCTGCATTATTGAGTCCTGCAGGTGCATCTGCCCAAGCGACAGCCGCACTGATTGGCTTAATCGTTTTAGCATTATTATAAAGATGGTTAGACGGCGTAGGTTTTGCAAGTTTCGAATAGCTCATGTACCGTTTATTAGGGCACGTATGGGTTTTTCAATCTATTGAGCTACTCATATTTTATTACGCTTAATTCTATAACAGGTTCATTTTGCAGCATTTGTATCAGAGTCTTTAGTTACCACGGTGATAAGGATGATTATGATTGACGCTCATCGCCCGATACAACTGCTCCATCAACACCACTCGTACCAAAGGGTGCGGTAACGTCAACGCTGACAATGACCATTTTACATCTGCCTGCGCCAATACGTCTTGCGAGACACCATCTGCACCGCCAATCACGAATGCAATATCATCACCTTGCTGCATAGCATCTGCCAGTTTTTCTGCCAGACTCTCTGTCGATAGCATTTTGCCTTTGACGTCCAGTACCCAAAGCTGTTCACGAGCAGCAGTTGCATGAGCTGCCAAAATTGTCTGACCTTCTTGCTCGCGATACTGGGCTAGATTGGCATCAGAAGGATTCTTGGCGCGTTTGGCTGCCCCAAGCTCAACAATTTCGGTGCTAAGCATAGGCTGGATACGTTTATAATATTCAGCGAAACCGCTTTGCACCCAATTGGGCATTTTATTACCAACGGTTAAGAGTCTTGCTTTCATTGCCGCTTGTTCCTTAGTTTTTTGATTTATCTTACAACGATTAAAAGTAATTTATTCAATCGATTCTTGTTAATCTGTCAAAGGCGATAGTGTCTCGGAGATAGTATCTGAATCTTGATTATTATCGTTTTTAGTGATGATAGTCAGCTTTGCATCAGATTCAAAGACAATCGCTTCAATCTCATCCAAGCTGCTAATACCTTCAGAGCGCATGGCACATTCAAGCTCTTGGCGAGTCAAGCGTTCAGCGCGCATGGCATCTGGTAAATATTGCCCTTGATAAAAAACGATACGCGGATCAGATAAAATAACGCTGCTAAATTGCGGTGAAATCGCCGCATATTTGGTCACCAAAAATTGCAATATATAAAGCACCAATATCGAGCTAAAGCCTTCGATCAGCGGGACGTCTTTGAGCAAAATAGTACTTGCACCCAACGAGCCGATCATTACAGTGACGATCCAATCAAAGTTATTTAGCTGTGAGGTAGAGCGTTTGCCAGAGACTTTTGTGGTTAGTACAACCAATACATAGACCATAACCGTGGTTAGGACAATACGTCCAAGCTTATCTATATTGTCGAAAAAGAGCATGTCCATCGTATTTACTCCTATTAATAATACAAAGTATTTCAAGTTCTTAGATTGGTAAAAGTAGTTTAATCTAACTAAAACCAGCGTAACGGAATTTACGTATTAATAGTGCAAAAATTTTGTAGTGCGTTGTTAGATAGACTGACAATTTTTATGATGCTTTTCGTTTTGGATCAAGTAGGCGGTTTATGAGTAATATACTGATTCGCGCACTGATAAAAGTGAGCACCAATATCATTACTAATGCAGAGAGTAGAGGCAGGGGCTGCTGTATGGTCATCTCAAGTAATACCTCACGGCTTACTGCATCAAATAATAAGAACCATATCCCCAAAAAATAAATGGCAGTAAGCAGCCAGACGCTAGTCACTCCGCCAAACATCAAGCGGTTGATCTCATCTCTATTCAGCGCTCGCTTACGATGCTTGATAAATTTATTCACAGCGATATAAGCACCGATGATGATAGAAATCACCGTGACCAGTTGCGAATTTAGCGCAATTTGGGTTTGAATCATCATAAATATTGTACTGGTAAGAATATAACCAACTGCAAAAAAACCAATATATTGAGCCATCTTAGGTTGGTTCAGCTGAGAGTTTTGCAGCTGATCATTACGGGCTGTCTGAGCAGTAGACTTGCTAAGATTGGTTTTTTTGCGTGACATAGGCTGACCTTTATAAAGGTAAAAACATACAGTTGATATAAATGTAGTAAGTATTCGATAAAATCGCAACAAAGGCCAAAATAAATACTAAGCTTAATTATTTGGCGCTGCTTCTTTTAATAAAAGATTAGTGCTGCGCAGTCCAGTTGAGCATGTTGTCCAACACCGTTCTAGCATTATAAGCGTTTAGCGCCTGCTTGGTATTAATAAGACCAACGACGACATAATCTTGTCCGGACTCTCCTTTGACATAACCTGCCATCGAGGTGACGTTATTTAAGGTGCCCGTTTTTATCCATGCACGGCCAATCGCTGCCGACTCAGGTAAACGCTCGCCATGAGCGGCAATAGTACCACTGACACCGGCTATGCCCAAAGAATTAACGTACGCATCAAAGCTTGGATGACTATAAGCGTATGTTAACAGCTCGCTTAAATTGGCTGCTGTTATTGTACAGTCGCGGCAGAGTCCTGAGCCGTTCGTCAAGTACGGCGGCGGTGTGCTTAGATGAGTTTGCCACCATTGGTTGATGGTTTTTAAGGCAGCAGGATAGCTTGTAGTAGTCGGTTTACCAAATTGGTATAAGCTGTTTGTTTTACTGTTTATTATTTTACTATTAGCTGTTTCATCATGGTTCGCTTTATCATTGTTTGTGCTGGACGCCTCAGCAGTAGCAATGTTTGCTTCAGTGGTTTTGGCTTTAGCAGTCTTTGATTGAAAGACACTTGTTTTGTCATAAGCTCCAATCGATAGCGCCACTTGCTCAGTCATAACATTGTTAGAAAAGTGATTGATGTCATAAATTTGCTGAGTTAGATTTAACGACGGATAGCTGACAAGAGGAAGTGGTGACATAGGAAGCGTTGCCAGACCACGTGTTGGCTTTGTGTTTTTTGCCACATCAAAAGGGGTTTCTTGAGTGGTAACTTTTCCGCTCAATGTATTGCCCAGCTCTTGCCATTTTGCAGCGATGACGCGTGCACCGAAATCTTTGGCATCAGGATACGCGACATAAAAGGCGTGCTCCCCGCAGCTATCTGGTAGATTGGCATTTAAAGCTAGCTGTTGTGGTTGCCACTGCGGCGCTAAGCTATAATTAGCTTGACCACAGAAAGCTGAGCGTGTGTTGATCATGTTAGGCAGTTGATAATTTGCTAATTTTGGTGTGTAAGTAAGGCTTGCTTGTCCCTCATTTAAGGGGTAGCTTTTGATGCCGACCGTGCTAAAGTTTACCAAAAAACCATCAGGGCTGGCGTTATAAGGTCGCAGTGGTGCGTTATCAAAGGCCGCAGGATCTTTACCAACATTTTTAAAAACTGCGCTGTCGATGATAATGTCACCGTTAATATGACGAATACCTGCTGCTTGCACTTTATAAAGTAGCTGCTGCAAACGCTCATGGGTCATTTTGGGATCGCCACTTCCTTGAATAATCAAGTCACCAAGGAGACGATCACCGATGATAATACCCGTATGATAGACGCGTGTTTGCCAGACAAAGTCAGCGCCTAGCGTATCTAAAGCAATAAAACTGGGCACCAGTTTCATCGTGCTGGCTGGCGTACGCGCGATATCTGGTTGATGACTCAATAAAGGTGAAAAAGAGATTTTGATTGCAGGCGTAGCAGCGTTAGCATTACTTCCTTCATTAGTACTTATATTGGCATTTTCATTGCCATTAGCATTGTTAATAGACGTTGAGTTTGCATTATCTGAGAGTACTGTTGGAACGCTCTCTAGACTTTGATAAGTATAGGGGTCATCAGTATAAGCGTGTAGTTTTTGCTCATGCTTTTTGATCGTGCGTTTCTCAATAGTAGTCAAGGTAATCTGCTGGCTTGCGTTATTTTTGACATTATTGTTATTGGTTTGCGCCGTTTTTTGACTGGTGCTATTAGTCTCAGAAGTGGCGCTTGTAAGCTTAGTCTGAGTGTCACTATTGTCATCAATATTGCTGTCAATAACCTGAATCGGAGGAGGCAGACGGCTGGCGTTTTTGTCACCTACTGGGGTAATGACAATACTAATATCGGCTGCTGTTAAATCTGCTCGCGATAGTGCTGCTTGGATGGCTTCCGGTAGTGCTGCCTGTGCGTAAAGTGGCGATGCAACAGCCGTCATTAATAGTGCAAGCGTTGATAAGCGTTTGCTAGATTGATTAGACGGTCGCAGATAAGTACGAAAAAGCTGTAGTTTGGCAGTCGTTTTAGGAGGCATATAAAGTTTGGAGGTGGGTTGCATGGGCAGTCTACCATCAGGTGGCAAAAACCGCATATATTAACATGAATCGGTGGCAAGTCTTAGCGTACATGCAAAAATGCCATCGCCGTCATGATGGCATCATTATAAGCATCGTGAGTGCCGAGCTCAGGAATATCATAATGCGCCAAGATACTGGTCAGATGCTGTGATTGACCTGAGAGTCCTTGGGTTTGGCCACTCACACGCCGACTATATAGATGCCGCACATCAATGACGTCATTGGGTAAAGTAGTGCCCATATAGCGTTTTACCAAAGGATTTAAAAAGCCAGTATCTATCTTTGGACAGAATCCTACTATCGGTCGATTATCAATAAAAGGTAATAGTA
>Ga0115561_1002617_pt1 | contig 11950 bp, 9 predicted proteins | sample COGITO_mtgs_1105_4_FD_87201 | JGI IMG/M metagenome (GOLD analysis project Ga0115561, IMG submission 87201) | Pelagic marine microbial communities from North Sea - COGITO_mtgs_110512 | ecosystem: Environmental > Aquatic > Marine > Epipelagic | place: Germany:Helgoland, sampling site Kabeltonne...
AACTACCGGGTTGCTAGCTGAGAAGGCGGCAGGGAAGTCGCTATGGCCTGGTCTGTTAAATCCTAAGATGGCAGCCAGACGAGGCTGGGGCGCTATAGGTGCGATGAAAGATAATGCAGGTACAGATATTATCGGTCATGCGGGGAAATTATTGGCCGTTATGTCTCAGGGAAGCGAGCCCTGGAGACTCGACCCTATCACCCTAGAAAACCTCGGCCCGGACAAAAATTGGGCAAAATTACTAAAAGACGGCGTTGCGGGCGAATTTAAAGTTGATGAACATACCGGTGACATGATGTTCATGAATTACCCAGAGACGCCTCCTTATATGAATTATGGTGTTGTCGATAAACACAATAATCTTGTCCACTATGTACCAATAGAGCTGCCTGGCGTGCGCTGGCCCCATGATATTGGCATGACAGAGAACTATTGTATTCTTCATGATCTACCATATTTTAATGACGAAGAGTTGTTTAAAAAGGGCATAAGAAAGTTAAAGTTTCATCCTGAAATCGCTTCACGATTCGGCATAATTCCACGCTTTGGTACCTCTGCTGATGTGCAGTGGTTTGACGCAACCCCATGCTATATCTTGCACCTTGCCAATAGCTATGAAGACGGTGAAGAAGTGATTATGGACGGTTGTATTTCACTTAATCCCTCGACCGCTCATGTCTCGGGTGATACGCGAAATATGCATGAGAAAATTTCGGCGCATATGGATAAACATAATACCCAGACTCGGATGCACCGCTGGCGATTTAATCTGGTTACTGGCGAGACCCATGAAGAATTTCTCGATCAAGATGTTGTCGAGTTTCCTGTCTGTCGAGGCGATTACAAAGGGTATAAATATCGCTATGCATACGCCGGCCTGTTTAAAAAGGGTGAGTGGCTTATGGAGGGGCTTAAAAAATACGATCTTGAAACCGGCGCGCACACAAAATATATGTACGGGCCGGGGAGGTATGGTTCGGAAATAGCGGTAGCAAAACGCACCAATTCAACTAGCGAAGACGATGCTTATTTGATTACATTTATTCAAGATATTAATGATGACACTTCAGAGTGCGCGATTTTTGATGCGAAAAATATACTCCAAGGCCCCATTGCACGAGTTGTGCTACCGGAGCGTATTAGCAGCGGAACCCATGCTTGTTGGGTAGATGAATACCGTTTGCATGGTGAGAAACAGGCTCTAGATGTCAATCAAGGTGAGCCTAAAAATGACTGATCCTAAAGTCCATCTGGTACTGATTGGGGGAATTAATAACAGTGCTATTGTCTGGGATGAATTCGCCGTTCATTCGCCCTCATGGCTAGAGTTACATCGCAGAGTATGTCCAGCACTGGATGATGTCAATGATATTGCTGCCGCGCTTTTGGATGACCTTCCTGAGGAATTTTATTTATGCGGTTTTTCTTTTGGTGGATACGTTTCCTTGGCAATCTTAGCCGCGGCCAAGCACCGGATAAAAGGGCTGATTTTAGCCAACACTCAGGACCGCGCCGATAGCCCAGGTCAGACTAGATTTCGTCAAAAATACCTTCAAATCGCTGCTGAAGGAGGATATGAAGAACTGGTGGCTGGGCAGGCAGATATAGTTTTTCATCCCGATAGCGCTAGGCTTGAGCATTTAAAAGTCGTTCGCGAGAGAATGGTCATCGGCTATGGAGTAGAGCGCTTTATGGCTCATCTTAAAGCCTGTATCACTCGAGCTGATAGCAGAGAATTGCTGCGGACAAGTTCGATGCCGGTGTTAGTTGTTGCGGGTGAGGATGACATAGTCATACCAGCAAAACTGCAGCAAGCTATGGCCGAGAACATTCCGGGCTGCACTTATAGGACCATTGCAGCTACAGGTCATATGATGCCTTTAGAAAAAGCAGATAAGTTTGCTCAGTTGGTCGTAGACTGGATCGATGTACAGGTGAGTCACTAATTACTATTTTTTTGATGGTTGCGCCTCAATCTCCGAGTAAGACCTGGGATTGTTAGATGTTGGCTTAGGTTGCGGGGCTGTACACTGATTGCGTTAGATATTTGAATATTGTCGCCTGATCAGAACGGACTAAGCATTTAGCCTAAATGTTGAACGTCAGGTATTACGGAATGACTGAAGCTACTCCTAATTAAAGACTATATTTCGGATGTAACAAAAGCGAGTTTTTAAATTGATTAACCCTCGGTTAATCAATAGCTTACTGCCTAAGTGCAATTTCCTTCGCCATTTTGTAACAGGTACGAGGGTGTCTGTAACAGATTTTGTATCAGGTAGAAAGGGGCAATATGCTAGCAATGGCATGGCTTGGAAGCGTTGCAAGATAACCTAAGTGATCGATTTATAAGGCTATTATATGTCACAGTCACGCGATTCCTGCTTGTTACACACTGTTATGCGGCCGCGCGAGGGATGCGCTATGGGCCGCGGAGCATGGACCACGTATAACGTTTGAAGCTTTTTCGTGGGTTTTCTTCCTTATTGAATGGCACCCACTCCACTAGACACTTCTAATGGTTACAATACCAACGCACAGGATGTCATTATGGCCGGCGAAAGATATAACGATGAATACAAGACTGCCGCAGTTAGGCAGTGCACTCCGGAAGGACATTCGGTCAGCGGCGTTGCTGATCGCTTAGGGGTAACTACCAAAAGCCTCTACAACTGGAAGGCTAGGTTCGGCGATGACTTGGCCGCTTACCAATCTAAGAAGTCGTCTGATGACGAGCTGCGGCGCTTAAAGGCAGAGCTAAAGCGGGTAGCCCGGGGGGGCGGATATCACATCATTTTCAACATAGATGGATATATCAATAATTTCTCTTTTTATAATAGGCGCCTCTATGCCGGCGAATAAAATTCGAGCTACTTTGAAAACCGTCTTAGATCAACATTACCGTTGATAAGCGGTCTTACTTAGGGTTCCGTGCGAGCTTTTTTTCTCAACTATTTAGGTGCTGGTCCATGTCTTATATAAATAATCTTTTTTCCTTGAAAAACCGTGTTGCTATAGTGACTGGCGGCACCAGTGGTATTGGTTTTATGATTGCCGAGGCCTTTGTAAAGGCCGGTGCTATCACCTATGTTACCTCGCGGAAAGCTGACGAATGTCAGCGTGTTACCGCTGAGCTATCTGAGCATGGCGTCTGCCATCCACTGCCAGGCGATATTATGAGTCAGCAGGGCTGCGAGGCTATTGCCACAGCTTTCCGCGAGTCTGAGTCGCAACTGCATGTCTTAGTTAATGGCGCTGGCTGTACCTGGGGCGCGCCGATTCGCGAGTATCCGGACAAGGCCTGGGACAAGGTAATGGGTGTCAATGTTAAAGGGGCTTTTCAGCTTACTGTCGCATTGCTCAGTGAGCTTGAGGCAGGTGCCTCGGCAGACTATCCGTCTCGAGTGATCAATATCGGCTCGGTGCATGGTATTGCCGCACCAGAGTGGGAATCCTATGCCTATTCGGCCAGTAAAGCAGCGATTCACCAGCTCACAGTGCATATGGCCAAACGTCTGGGTAAGGAGCATATTTTGGTCAATGCTATTGCCCCTGGCCCTTTTCCTAGTCGCATGATGGACAAGCTTATTGAAGCCGAAGGTGAAGGTCTGGTGGCTGAAACAGCTACAGGCCGTCTGGGTATAGCTGAAGACATGGCCGGCGTGTCGATCTATCTGGCATCACGGGCATCGAGTAATATTACTGGTGCAATTATTCCTGTTGATGGTGGTTACGTTACTACTCGGTAGTATTAGGGGGCAGCCTCCATTTTGGGTTTTTGCCGTAGACTTATTCGTTCACTTATTTACTTGCATGCAGCAAGTAAAATATTTTAGCTCTCGTTATTAATAATCTAAATGGAAGATAAAGTGATCTGGTCAACCGTTTCCGCGAACGTCTCGGCCAAATGGTTGCGGTAGGTATTCAGTCGGCTACTCCCAATTAAAGACTCTATTTCTGATGTAACAAAGGATGTAACAAAAGTCTATTTTTTAACTTATTAATAACATATTAATCAATTGCTTATAGTCTAAGTACAGTTCCCGCCGCCTCCACCAAATAAAGATAACCCCTTGTCGTTTAGGGGGTTTTTCTTTTAAAAGCTTTCAACTGAACACAATTTGTCATTCAGTTTTTACGGTAAGCCCCTCTGATATTTATACGCATTCTTTTTAGAGGGAAAACCCCAAATACTTAGTTCTAACTCTGTGCGATGAAAACGATACGTGGCTATTCGAGCCATTTGAGCTTTGCGATAGGGTAACCCAAATAAAACTTTGGCCTGTCTAGTACCAGGCGGGTTACGATCTTTTGAATATTCAGAGTTTTGTCTGCACTTAATTCATCACAGAGCCTATTTAATTCTGCAATATTGGAGCAACAAGTAAACGATATATAGTCAGTATCCCCGGTCAACCGAAGGCAGTCCATAAATTCAGGTATAACCTCTATCGCAGCCTCAAATTGTTTGCGGCTTTCCAAGCTGTTATTGCTCAGTGTAAATTCCACATAAGCGATAACATGCTCACAGATTCTATCAAGATCAACTTCACAGTGTGCGTTAAAGTAGTAACCAGCTTCTTTTAGAGCATGAGTTCGCTGAGAGCATGCTGCGGGCGAAAGATTCACTATCTCTGCGAGCCTGGCATTGGTTATGTCAGATTGTAAATGAATCTGAGCCAAAATCTTACGATTGATGGCATCAAGCTTTAACGATTTCTTGTTAGGCATAACCATAGATTATTCAGAATACGTGTGTGATTACCATATAGTCTAAAGCAACAGTTGATTACTTCAATACCTTATTTTGCCTTTCTTTTGCGATAATAAACCATGCATTTGACGATAGAGCGCATTGACATGAAAGTTGAGTCCACGGAATTTTCTACTGAGCCAGTACCTGATGAGCATACCGTCAGTTGGATTAGGGTAGCCATTATTGCGTCGATGGTGGCTTTTTCGCTGCCAGTTTTTCTGGCCGGCGTTGAAATAGCCATTTCTTTCTCGCCTTTGCGCACCCTTGAAGTTTTCGTCGTTGGCACCGTCATTCTTACGGTCATCGGCTGCATTACCGCCGCAATTGGAGCTAATACCCGCCTCAGTTCTTATATGCTCAACCGCATTGCGTTTGGGTTTCATGGTGCAGCGCTGGTCAATACAGCGTTTGCGATATCATTACTGGGTTGGTTTGGCGTCAACATTGATCTGTTCAGTGGTGCGGTCCAGCGATTAACTGTGGATATATATGCGGTTTCTGTCCCTGCATGGCCTATTGAGATATTTGCGGGCCTTATTATGACAGTAACCACCGTGTTCGGCTTTAGAGCAATTAACACGCTCTCTGCCTTTCTAGTCCCGGTGTTAATAGCGGTGACTGCACAATTAATTGTTGGTTCTTTGACTGACCAGTCTCTTACGCAAATTATGAGGACATCCTCAGCCAACGAACTATCTTTTGGCGACGGCGTCTCTGCTGTTGTTGGATCGGCGATCGTGGGCGCAGTGATCCTGCCAGATATTACCCGATTTGTTCGCCATTGGAGTGGAGGAATTTTTGTTGTTCTCACTTCTTACCTGGTAATACAATTTATTGTTATCAGTGCCGGAGGCCTCTCCGCTACAGCTCTTGAAGATGATGACCTACTCAATATTATGCTGACACTGGGTATTGGTTGGGCAGCATTCGCGATTGTAATTTTTGGAAGTTGGGTGCTGAATTCTTTGAATCTCTACAGCACGATGCTGAGCGTGGAATCCACAGCACCCAAACTCAACAATACATCGCTTATCATCATCCTGGGTAGTCTTGGTACCTTAGCTGCTTTCATGAATATATTGAACGATTTCCTGTCTTTTCTCTTTTACCTAGCGGTTATTTTCGTACCGGTGTCAGGAATCATTATTGTGGATTACCTGATATTACGACGCAGTGCGTATCACGAAGATCGACTGTTATTGCAGCAAAAAACCAGACCTAAAGCGATTGCAGCATGGGGTTTAGGCGCCTGTGTAGCGCTAATGGGTTCTTGGAGTTGGATTTCCATAACAAACATTGCCGCTCTGGACGCCATGATCGTAGCGGCGCTGGCTTACTACCTGTTGGCATTTATAGGGACGACTGAAACACGATGAGAATAGGTATTGATGTAGGAGGGACTCATACAGATGCGGTTCTTATCGATGGAGACAGCGTCATTTCTTCGACTAAGGCTCTTACATCGGTAGACGTTACATCAGGTATTCTAGAGGCGCTGGAGAATATCCTTTCCGATAGTGGTGTACTCGAATCTTCAGTAGAAGCGGTCATGTTAGGTACCACGCAATTTACTAATGCTGTGGTGGAACGCAAAAAGTTGTCTGAGGTGGCGGCGATTCGTATTGGTCTGCCCTCGGGTGTAGGACTTCCACCAAAAATTGGTTGGCCAGAAGATATTTCTCGAAGTCTTGGCGACCATGGTTATATGGTTCACGGCGGCACTCTCTACGATGGACGCCCGGTTGCAGAACTAGATTGGTCGGAAATTAATAAGGTTATAGCCGATATTAAATCGAAGAACTTGGATACGGTAGCTATCTCGGCGGCATTTTCGCCTATGACGTCGCAGCCTGAACTTGATGTGGCTGCGCAGCTTCGCCGTGCAATCCCAGAGGTAAATATTACCTGTTCACATAGCTTGGGAAGACTGGGTTTACTAGAGCGCGAAAACGCAGCCTTACTGAATGCGTCGCTATTGAAATTCGCCGACAGCGTGGTTACTGCATTTACTGACGCTTTAAGGCAAAGGGGTCTTAAATGCCGGTTTTTTGTTAGTCAGAATGACGGTACGTTAATGGACGCCGAGTTTGTTCGACAGTTTCCGGCATTAACGTTTGCTTCTGGTCCTACGAACTCCCTTCGTGGCGCCTGTAAGCTTACCGGTCTTAATGATGCAATCGTAGTGGATCTCGGTGGAACCACAGCTGATATTGGTATTCTTCAGGGTGGATTCCCACGAGAGTCGAATGTTGTTATCGATGTTGGTGGCGTTAGAACTAATTTCAGGATGCCTGACATCCTTTCACTCGGTCTGGGTGGGGGTAGTCTTGTGACTGATGAGGGTAGAAGTATAGGCCCTGAATCAGTGGGCCATAATTTGGTGACGCAGGGGTTGGCGTTTGGGGGCTCTGTAATGACCGCAACTGACTTACTTGTAGCTGCGGGTAAGACAACGATCGGACCTAATCAATCTCCGGTCCGGTTACCTACGCAGACGATCGAAAATGGTCTACGAACTATTGCCTCAATGCTCAATCAAGGCATTGAGAAAATGATGCCGTCTAGTGATCCGATGCCCGTTATTCTCGTCGGCGGTGGTGCTATTTTGGTGGCTGACAAGCTTGAGGCCGCATCGGAAATGTATTGCCCAGAGCACTCTGGTGTCGCTAATGCTATCGGTGCAGCTATTGCTCAAATTGGAGGCGAAGTGGAGAGCCTTCTATGCTATCAAGATATACCGCGAGAACATGCCATCAAGAAAATCTCCGATGAAGCAAAATTGATTGCCATTAATGCTGGCGCAGATCCAAAGACTGTGCGAATCGCTGATATTGAAGAAACAACAATTTCATATATGGCTGAGGGTTCAACACGGCTAAGGATTAAGGCGGTGGGGGATATCCCTCATCAGGCTAAGGGGTTCATAGCATGAAGAAGCTTGGTAGTGAGTCACTCGCAGATTTATCAGCCGGTGCTGTTTTTTTGGCCACAGGTGGAGGTGGCGACCCTTATGTTGCGGAACTGATCACCAAGGCTGCGCTGGATAAGTTCGGTCCGGTTGATCTGCTAGATCCAGATGATTTAGATGACGATGCTTTTGTAGTCGCCCTTGGGGGAGTAGGGGCGCCCACCGTTAGCCTTGAGTTACTACCTTCAATAAATGATGCCGTGGATACTCTCAGGGCATTTGAAGAGCGCTTTGGAAAAAAAATAGATGCGGTTGTTTCTTTTGAGGTTGGCGGTGCGAATTCATTAATTCCTATTATAGCTGCGGCAGGTATGGGTATACCGGTTATCGACGGCGATGGAATGGGCCGTGCGCTACCGGAAGCGCAAATGATGACTTATCCCATATCCGGTGTGCTGCCTACTCCTGCATTGACTACCGATTACAGAGGTGCTGTCACGGAGTTTCATACCAAGAATATTTTAGAATTTGAGCTTGAGATCAGACAGTGTGCATTAAGTTCCGGCGGTATGATTACTTCTGCAGAACACCCAATGACCGGCAGGCAATTAAAGGCCTCCATTGTTCCCCGTACCATTACTTTCTCTGTCGAGTTGGGACGCCTCTTGCGTGAATATCGGGGTAATGCGCACAGGATATTTGAGCCCATGGCAGCATTGTTTGCCAATTCAATCTACGGTGGCGTGCATCATCTTTATACCGGAAAAGTTGTCGATAGTTCTACCAAAATTATCGGCGGTTATGATGTTGGCGAGGCCACGATTGCAAGTTTTGAGGGCTATGGGTCGCCCTTAAAGATCAGCATAAAAAATGAATATTTGCTTGCCCAAATTGGTGGTAAGACGGTGGCATCAGTGCCTGATCTAATCACTATTCTTGACTATGAAACCTCAACGCCAATCAATGCTGAGCGTCTGCGATTCGGTCAGCGGGTAACCGTTTATGGCGTTGGTTGCCCGGCGTTCTATCGTACAGAAAAAGCTTTGGGCTTCGTTGCGCCGCGTTGTTTTGGATTCGATTTTGATTATCAACCTATAGAGTCGCTAGCTTTATCAGCGAAACCTGCGTTACCCACTTAACAAAATATTAACTATTAGGACTATAAAAAGGGAGAACATTATGAGAGATCAATTTAACAAAACGAGAAAGCAATCTAATAAACACATTCTCTGTACCGGGATTATCGCGGCTTTTGCAATGGCCATTCCAATACATGTCTTTGCCCAAGGGTTTGTTTTGGAGGAAGTAGTAGTTACTGCGCGTAAACGCGCAGAGAATTTACAAGAAGTGCCTGATTCTATTACCGCATTCGGACGAGATCAAATTGAATCGGCAGGTATTGAAGACTTTGATGATTTTGCAAACCTAACACCTAATCTATCGCTTAATGAAGGCTATCGACCTGGCGTTGCTAAAATTACCATTCGCGGCATGATTACTCCTCAGGTAGGTGATCCACCGATTGCCTATGTTGTTGATGGTGTTACTGCATCCAGCATCGATTTTATCAACCAAGATTTATTTGCCATTGAACGTATAGAAGTTTTGCGGGGTCCTCAGGGCGCCTTGTACGGTAAGGGTGCAGTAGGTGGTGCAATTAATATAGTTACCCGTCGCCCTACAAACGAGCTTGAAGGGCAAATTAAAGCGACATTGGGTAATGGTGATACAACTAAGGTTAGCGGTTTTATATCTGGCCCTATTATTGAGGATTCATTGCAGTATCAACTTGGTGGTAGTTACACAGATGCCGGTGGGTTTGATGATAATACGTTTCTCAATAAAGCAACTGATTTTAGTGAGAGAACCAGTATCCAAGGTATGTTACAGGCTCAAGTGAACGACGACTTAACGGTCGATTTTAGAGCTAAGTATGCTAGTAACGAAGACGGCGCTGGGAACTATACAGTGGCTGGCTGGGATGATATTAATGCTGACAAAGATGTAGGTGGTATTGATGCGAATGCCAATATTATGGGCACCTCAGATCGAGATATTTTAGAGTTATCTATTAAAGCAGATCTGGCTTCCGATCTAGGTGATGCGACGTTCATACTGGGCTATAGTGAGGTGGACGAGGAGGTTTTTTCCGATGGTGATTATACTAATATGCCCAGCAACTTTGTGGATTTCTTCGCTGGTGCACAGGGTACTGACTTTCAATCTGAATCTTTAACGACAGAGTTTCGTTTTACAGGTAATAGCGACATTGTAGTGTGGCAAGTGGGTGCCTTGTATCAAAGCCGAAAAACTAATTCTCAATTTAATTGGTTTTCCGATTGGGTAGAAATTAGTGAAAGACGTGCTGACAGTTTCCAAGTTATTCAAAGTGAATATGATTTGGCAACTTCGGCGACCTTCTTTGATACGGACTTCGGTACTGAATATGCCTACTCAATAGTTGATGAAAACAGCAGTGACGCATGGGCTGTATTTGGTCAGTTTGATTATGATATTAATGTCGATTGGTCTATAGCCTTCGCCGTGCGATATGATGAGGATAAGCGAGAGTCGTTTGATGACCGTCAAAAAGAACTAACCAAGGCGTCGGATACATTTAGTGAAGTCCAGCCAAAACTACAAATTTCTTATCAATTCACGGACAATACAATGACTTACCTGTCTGCCTCTAAGGGTTTCCGGAGTGGAGGGTTTAATGAGTTTGATCCGACTATATTGAGGGGTTTTGACAAAGAAGTTTCGAAAAATATCGAGCTGGGCTTTAAGTCCACGTTGTGGGACGGGGCGATGATCTTAACCGGTGCTGTGTTCAATATTGATAGCGAAAATACACAATTTACGCGACTTAACCTAGCCTCTTTTACGCTTGAAAACCTAGGTATTGATGAGAGTACTTCTCAAGGATTGGAATTAGAGGCCCTCATTCAGCCTTCTGAAGGCCTAAGATTTAATCTTGGTTACGGTTATGTTAACGCTGAAATTGATGAGTTTACGGCTACGGCTGATTATGGAGATATAACGGGTAATAATATACCCGGAGTACACAAATATAGCGTAAATCTTGGTGTTGAATACGTCGCCGCCTTTAGTGATGAGCTGGATATAATTATGAGAGCTGATTATATCCGTAAGGGACCTTTATCGTGGGAGTTAGATAATGTTATTGAATCTGGTAAGTCTGACTTGGTTAACCTGCGTGCGGGCATAGAAAAAGATGGCTACACAGTGACGTTATTTGTTAAAAATGCGACGGACGAACGAGTTGCGACGGAAGCGTTCTTTGGTGCAACAGGGATTGCGCGCTTGCCAAATATGCCACGTTTTTATGGTGTTGAGGCCAGTTATAATTTCTAGGTGACTGGGATAGTTCAAAAGTTTTATCCTTCGTCAGAGGCGATGATGGAGTCTGTCCAAGAGCGCCTCTGAGTAGAAGTCCTGATGACCAGAATGATCAGGCAATTGAGCTATTTTGTTGGGATTAGAATGGGTTATTTAATGTAACAAAGGATGTAACAAAAGCGGATTTATAAACTCAGTAAACGTATATTAATCAGTAGTTTACAGTATAAATGCAGTTCCCGCCGCCTCCACCAAAAATAGACCTCAACCCGAATGGGTTGGGGTTTTTTTGGCTAGAGCGTAGCGATGTATGCCCCGCGTAGCGGGTTTAAGCCGAGCCACTCTTTCAATAGAAAGGTGGCGAGACAGCGCAAGAGCGATAGCGATGGCGACCCCAAAGGGGTGAAGGCAGAGCCTGAATAATTCCCGCCGCCTCCACCAAATCTAGGTAACCCGCTGTTTTTAATAGGGTTTTACTTCTTCTAGCTTTCAATTTGATACATTTTGTCACACAAGAAGAGGTACCAGTCTCTTATCTCATAACGCAAAAAACCTTGAAATGACCATTGGTCAGTTATATAGTTAAGCAATCCTTACTACTCGTGAGTTCAATCGTTGTAATTAATGGGAGAGTAAAAAGCACAACGCCAGAGATACTTCGTCGGTGTGCATTGCTGCAGGCAATCTAAGGATGCTTGGGCAATGAAAAAATAGAACGAATGCAGATTAACCAGAGAGCGAAATTATGAGCACAACTAAATACGAAAACGTCACTACATTACATACTCAAAATCTGGAAGCGCTAGTCGAACTGCAGCGAAGCAAGTTTCGTGCTGAGGGCGAAGTCACCTATGCGACAAGGATTGACCGTCTCAAGAGACTCAAGGCACTGATTGTTGAAAATAAAATAGAGTTTGCAAAAACAA
>Ga0115561_1002633_pt1 | contig 11907 bp, 3 predicted proteins | sample COGITO_mtgs_1105_4_FD_87201 | JGI IMG/M metagenome (GOLD analysis project Ga0115561, IMG submission 87201) | Pelagic marine microbial communities from North Sea - COGITO_mtgs_110512 | ecosystem: Environmental > Aquatic > Marine > Epipelagic | place: Germany:Helgoland, sampling site Kabeltonne...
TCATATTAGCTCTACCTGTCCAATCATCTAATACATAATCTATTTCTGTATTTGGTAGTCTAGGTACGTTAGGTAAGAACAATGGGTTCTCTAATGAATTCTGAGTTGCTAGATTATTAACATCTTGCCACCACCAATCTGGCTTGTCATAAAATTGTGGATCCTCACCTTCTGGTCTTTCTTTAGTTGGATCATCTATTTCAGCCATTAAACTTTCAGGATCTTCAGTTCTAATATAACTTCTAGCTTTATTAAAAGTTAACATACCAAACTTACCATCTACATTACCTGCATCACCACCTGGAAATAATTGTCTAGGTGTACCACTCTCTCCAAAGTTATCATAATGAAATTCATTTTCAACTTGTTGCATTGCATTTTGCACTGCTTCCCATTGCTTTTGATATGCTATTGCTTGAGCATCTATTGGTGTTGAAGCGTCTGATGACCACTTACCTTTAGGCATGTCATAATCAAACTCAATTCCAGATGCAACAACTTTATCAATTGCATCACCCCATCTTAATGTAAAATCTTTTTCTGCTTTGTCACTAGTTAAATCTCCACCATAAGAGTTTGCACCAGCTTTACTTGACTGTGTACCAACAGTACCACTCCTAGAATAAATACCTTCTCTTACTCTAACATTATCTCCAAATGCACCATCTTGATATACACCAAGCAATTCTTTTTCTAAATCAGTATATACATCTCTTTTATCTCCAGTACCTGTTACCTCAATATTTTCAAATTCAAAATCACCAAAGTCCTCAAATTTATTTTTAGTTAGTGGTTTAGTTACAGTAAATGTTGTTTTGCCTAAACCTTGATCATATACTTTAGTTAATTGCCAACCATTATTCAATGCTTTTTCAAAAGCTTCTCTATCAGGATGACCAACAGGCAACGGATTACATTTATAACCTGTACATCTATTAGTTTCAGATTCAACAGTCTCATCTAATACAGTCTCAGTTCCATCAACACTTGCATCTTCAACCATCTCATCTGTAACCTTAGCATCATCATTAGAGACAACAGTCTCTTCACCTGGAGTTCTTGAAAAACTTTCATCTCTATCAGCACGGGGGTCCATTGGACTCCACCCTTCTCGTGGTTTTTCTTGTATAGCTGTATAATAAAAATCAACTTCTTCAGGAGATAGTTTCAGATTTTCTATTATATTACGGCCATTTTCTTCTACTCTTAGGTTGCCGTTAATATCTCTATGCATACCAGCTCTTATAATAAAATCAAGATATGTATTTCTATCTACTGTTTCTCCATTTATTTCATAGACACTTGATGTTCCTGGACCAAATCCAGTAGTCTCTCCTGCTTCTTGATATTTTAATAACTCACCGCCGTCTTCTAAAGTAGCTTCTAATGAATTTTCTTGACTAGCTAATGCAGACATGTCTTGTGCATCTTGAGAAGCTTGTACCTGACCAGTAGGCTCATTTGATTGTCCTGCATTGGGATTTTCTATTTGTTGCATCATTGCCTGCAACCTTAATATCTGATCTTGTTTTTCAGGAGGTAAAGATGCTATAAAATCTAACTCTGCTTGTTGTTTGGATTGTTCTGTTACTTGTGCTGTAAATTCTATTGGGTCTATACCTTGCTCTTGTAGATATGGGTATGACGCTAAAGGAACACCGTCTTCAAAATCTTTTTTTAATTCTTGACCAAATGCCAACTTAGAAAGATTATACATGTTCTTACTTAACATCAACTCTGCACTCTTAGTAGATATGTCATCTGCATATTGACTATTAATTTCTCCATAGAATTGATTTAGCGGATACTTTTTAGATATTTTAGCAGGTGTAATTTTTTTTCTACTTTCTATACCAAACTCTGCCATCTCATTTTTATCAAACTTCATTGAGTTAGTGTCAGAAAAAACAAAAGATTGTTCTGGTAAAAACATTGGTACTCCACCACTAGAATGTCTAGGTCCTTTTATATCATACAATCCAAATTGATTATTTCCATTTAAATCAGTTAATACAGTTTCTCCACCTTCTGCTTCTAAGTTAGCATCTTCTCTAGGTACACTTGATAAACTGTATCTAACAGATTGATCATCAGTGTTATTAAAGTTAGTACTTCCATAAAACTCTTGAGGAGTTGTAACCAAACCATAATCAGCTTGATCACCAGTGGTCATACCACCATCTCTTTTAATGGCTTTCTTTTTAACCTTGCCATCAACTAATCTAAATCCTTCCGGTAACTTATTTATTTTTACTTTTGCCATAATTATATAATTTCTATATCAGCACCAGCTGCAATTAATTGTGCAATCATATCTTGAGATAATTCTACTATCTCTCCCCCTGTTTTTGCCATACCATAACTATTTGGTGAACCTGCAAAGTTCATATAGTAACCAGGTGTTCTTTCTGCCTCACCTTGTAATTGTCCTGAGTTGGCATCATAAAAACCTTCAGAAAAAGGATCAGAAGTTGTTACACCATATTTATAATCAGCACCAGATCTTTCTTCCATTTGATCTAATGCATCATTATATGCTCTTTTATCAAATACTCTGTTAACAAACCCTGCTGCATCTACAAGAGATTTAGAACCACTTGTAAAAGCTCTAAAGTTTGGGTTATCATTAATTCTATTTAAAGTACCTTCAAGTTTATTTGTAACATTAAACTCTGGGCTAGTTACTACATTTTCAAACAACATATCTGCTGATGGATTACCAACCGTACCAAGAGCAGCTTCTCCCGTACCATCTCCTCCATCTACATCAATAGTGTCAGGAATGCCATCATTATCCATATCTATAACTTCATCTTCATTCATTAAACTATCATCCTCTGTTATAAATGGGTATGTTTGATAAGGACCTTTCTCTTCAAAAGGACCCATTGGAAACTTTTGTTCTATGCCGGCTTGTGCTTTACCTTCTTGTCTTGCTATAGCTCTTTTAATAACCTTGTCTCTATTTTCAAGATAAGAATTCTCACCACCCTTTTCATTTTTTGGTACAGCTAAGTAAGAACCATAACCTGTTGCATCAAGAAAAGGAAACGTGGCACCTAATTCACCATGAAAATTAGGATCATGTTCATATATATAAGGTAAAAGACCTGATGCATTAACATTTTTAGCAAGGTTATACATTCTTTTGCCATAACGCATATCTCCTATATAGTCAGAAGGATGATAATTTGATATAATTGTATCTGTGTCAAGGTTTGCTCCATTTTGGATTAATGAATATAAAATATTTTTAGTATCTCTTTTATTTGTTCCCCAAGTTTTAGAATAGTCTTTAACATCTTTTTTACTTGCTTTATCTCCACCCAATGACATATTGCTAAGTATGTTATGTTGTGCTTCTGGTGGCAATGCTTGAAATCCTGGGTTATTAACACCCCCACCTTTTTTCATTTTACCTGTTGTTTTCTTCCACAAGTTTTGTAATAAGTTAACAGCATTTTCAGACATCTTATTAATATCATGTCCAGCGTCTTGTGCCCATTCTGAAAATGTTCTTTTATCTTCTTCAATTGGTACACCTGAAACATCTGAAATAACTTCAGCTTGTTCGTCAAGTTGTCTTTGCTTGTCCATATCCCATTCCTTAGCTTGCTGTACTGCCCAGTCAACATATGCTTGCTGGTTTTCTGGAGATGACATTTTTGAAGTATCTACATCAACATTATAATATAAAGGTTTTAAAGCCTTATGCATTTCCATTTTAGACATGCCGGAACCTGCATCTGGATCTGGATTACCTTTAGTAAGTTGAATCTTTTCACCTTTCTTAAAAGGATTATTAATACTTATACCTTCTCCTCTTTTATTTATATCAAGAAAAGCACCTTTACGGTTACCATAGTCATCTACCTCATTGGAAAATAATTCATTGTTTATTGTAGAAGCTGTATTTATAAAGTCAGCTAAAATATTTGTAGATGGTGGTGGCATAAGTGGTGCAACAGAATAATTTTGATTAGACATGTATTCATTCTTAGGCCTTTTCAAATTATTTGCTAATGTGGTTTTATCCATATTAGATTCATCAGGAATAAAGACACCATTAATGTACTGTCCTGTCTCTGTTCCATTTTGTGCTTTAGGAGCATCATGGCCATACCCTGCATCTTTAAGTCTAAGATGAGTAGCCATATCATTAGCTTTTATTTTTCTATCTCCTTTATACATGAAGTGTGGTTTAAATTCACCACCTTCTTTTCTAAATCTTGGATCTAAAGTGTACTTTCTATTAGGAGGATTATAAGAACCTTCTCTTTGTCTTACTCCTTCTGTATAGTTAGATGATTCCCCACCCTCTTGTTTTTTCCACTTAGCTGCATTACGTGCAAAATTAGCCATCTTAACTACAGATGGAGGATACTTACCTTTATTAGCTAAAACCTTTCTAGCAGCTTCCTGTACACCCATACCACGTTTCTTTGCCCACGCAGTAAACTTGCCTTCATTTTCTGGTTTAATTTCTATACCAGATTTAGCTATTGTCCTTACCTGCTCTGAAATGTCCACTTCTTGTTCTTGAGATTGTGCATTTGCTGCAGCCTCTCTTTCTCTTTTAGCTATATCTTTATTTCTAGCTAAGAGTTGTGGATCTCTATCAACTTCTTGAGGTGAAGATGGTTCAGGCGGAGCATTTACTGTTTCAAATATTGTTACAATATCTTCTTGCTCCATACCACCTACCATAAGTGCTTGACCAATAAGTTCTTGCTCAAGTTCTTGTGACATTAAATCTTTAATAATCATAACAAGATCTTTACCTTCATCAACTCCTTGTTTAATCAATTGAGTAATTTGCATTACTTTAGGATCAACCTGAGGTTGTTGAGGTGTATTTATCATACCAGGACCATCTTCAATCATTGATCCTCCCACTTGTTTTAAACTTATTTTGTTTGCTTTCACACTCATAATATTATAATATTAATATACAAATAATTACTCAGAATCACTAATTTATTAGGTTTAAGAATTGCCTAGCAGGTTAGTCATTATGTAATTCTGCGGTGACAATCCTCTTTGTTTTGCATCTCTATAGTGTATTCTATTTAATTTATCATAAATTTTTTCTGCTTCTATTTTATCATTACCTGTATAACCACCATTCATAAACTTTTTGTAAGTAAGGTATTTATTAATTGAACCACCAAATTCTTTTTTGCCTATAAATTCATTATAACCTTTTAAAAATCTATCATAATGATTCTTATCTGTTCTATTATATGTATCCATGTAGTAATTATACAATGCTTTAGGATCTTTACTAGATGGCAATGGATTTTTATTTGTTCCATATTGATATCTTGATGCAGCAACATTTGCTTTTATATCATTACGTAGATGTTCATCCATATGCTCTAGATCATAACCCATACTGTCAAACCAATCTATATATTTTTTTTGACTTGCAGTATAATCATTTGCACCTTTTCTCATTTCAAACATATGCTTATAAGCTATATCATCTATTGACATAGGACCCCTTGTATAATCTCTACCATAAGCATCTGCATTAGCCCCATAAGAATTTTCCATAAAAGCAGTCATAATTAACAAATCTCTTAAGTTTTCATCTCCTCCTTGATCATTTACTATAAAATTAATTGCATCAGTAAGTTCAGTTCTTCTTGTTTGAGATTCTTCATCTATATCTCTATATGGGTTATATGTCTTTTTAGCCAACTGTTTGTTTATAGCATCTAGATTTTTCTCTACTTCTCCTTTGTCTTGGTATTCTTCTAAAGACTCACCGCCTTTCTGTTTGTATATATTAGGATCAGTCATATCAAACATACCATTATTACCTATTGATGATTTCATTTGATTATTAAAAGGAGTTACTCCTTCTTGTAAAGGGCTGTCTATAGCTCTTAAAAAATCTCCACCTTGATCAATAAAACTTTCTTTTACTGGATTTCTAGGAAAATTCATTTTTATAAAACTAATGATGTCGTCATCTGTTTTAAGCCATTGATTTTGTTTAATCAACCTTTTTCCTAGATCACTAGCTTTCCAATCAGCTAATGAAGGTAAGTTATCCATAATTTTACCAAAGTTTCTATAATCTAAAATATCATCAGTAGTGAGTGGATTTTTAGCATTAATATAAAGCTCATATAAATTTGCTGTAGGTTTATCAGTCCCACTCTTACCAGCTATCTTTTTGGTTCTATTTTTATTTGGATTAGCATAAGATTTGAGTATAGCTTCTTTATCAGTGCTTGTATAAACACCCTTTCCATATTCACCACTATAAAATTTACTTTCATCAAAGATATCAAACTTACTACCACTGCCATGATAGTTTATTAAAGGAGACCCACTATCATCTAAAAGGGCATTTGGAAAAGCTTTTTTATAATTACTACTTCTTATCTGTACCCATTGCTCAGGTGTGCCTTTAAACATAGAGCCATCTGGATTCTTCATCCATGTACCATCTGCTTTTCCAATTTTTTCAATAGCATTATACTCTTCCATGAGAGATTTATTATTTGGTATTTCTTTATTCCATTTACTCCAATTTGGTCTTACTGATGGAATTCTACCCTTAACATTTGCATTAGCATTGCTCATTGACCTACTTGTATTTGCTGCAATCTTTTGTAAAGGTGTCTTAAGATTTTTTGCAGCTACTAAAGATGCTGGTATAAAGGGTAAAGCACCCAAGGTGTTAAAGGTTGCATTTAAATACTCTTCTTCTTTAAAATCTTGAGCAGCATTTTCTCCATACTGATACCATGCAAAAGGATTTAAAATATCAACAACCATGTCAAAGTTATTTCTATTAGGATTATTAACATCTAATCCATCAGGAATATCTTCACCTCTTACACTATAACCAAAAGAAGTAAAAGGATTTGCTAAATAGTCTGCTGCTTTTTCATACCAAGCTGGTTCTTTATACTGTGATATGGTAGCTCCTTTTTGAGCTTTAGGTAATGCACCACCATATTGAGCCATTTCAGGTTGATCAGAATTATTTACAGCTATTTCATTAAAATACATTTTCATTTTAGGCAATACTTCTTTTTTCTTTTCATCAAAAGTATTTTGAAGGTTTATCTTTTTTTCAGTATATCCCTCATTTAATTTATTTTTTACCCCACTATATATTACATCTAAAACTTTAGTGGCTATTTTCTTTTTACGTTTGTTTTTTCCATTGTAATCTTCTAATAAAGAATTATAATCAGAATACTTTTGTTTATCTTTTAAATCATTTTGACTACTATTAAATATAGTATTAAAAGTATCCATATCCATAGACGGTTCATATTCTGAATTTATTATATTGTTTATTATAAAATCATTATTACGTGAACCAGGTCTTGCCTCAGCTATTTCATCGTTAAGATCCCCTTGCTCTATTTTAAGTCTTTTGATACCATATTGTATTCTTTCCAACTCTGAATAACCTAGCTTATCTAAATGCATTCTTGCTGCACTTTCAGGGTTAAATCTTCTACTGCTTAACATTTTATTTAAATTACCTTCACCAAACTCACCCTTAGTGTTATCCCAAATATTGGCATTTTTAAGACTTTGTTCATTCTCAGATCGTACAGAACTTATCTCCCAAGGTTTCATAGCCCAACTACCATATTTTTGTCCTTCTTGAGTAAAATAATCCTCACCAAATAAATTAGACAACCAATTTTTATATCTTTTACCAGGTATTCTTTCCCAAGTATTTCCTTTATCTACTACTGTAAAGTCTTCTCCTTCTGGTTCAAACAATGGTGAATTCTCTGTATTATATGAATGTGCATATTCATGAACTATAGTACCCTTTTCTTTATCAAAAGGTACTACATCACGGTCACCCATAATATAAGGATCTCTCTTGTCTGCTAACTGAATTAAATATGAGTACTGATCAAACTCAGGAAAATCTGGAGTGGAACCATCTGGATAATCAATATTAAAATTTTTCTGATACAAACCTCTAGCATTTCTATAGTCAAGTTCTTGACTACTAGAAAAAGGATAGATAAAAGGGGTTATGCCTCTCTTATAACCTTTGTTTGAACTGTGTGTAACAAAAGGCATCTTTACAGCAAAGTCTGGACCAGCTGCCGTAAAGTCAATTTGTGAATTTATTCTAGATGTTAATTCTTCATCAGATAAATTTTCTCCACTTATATTAAATATATTTTTTTTATATCTTTCTCTAAAAGCTGGTGTTGACAATTTATATAGAAGATCATCTTTTTGCTTTTGAGTATCTATCTTTTCATATTTGTCTTTAGCAAATTCAAAAAGCTTACCTTCATCATAACCCTTCCTGGTATTTATTTTACCTGTTCTATCATCTATTTCAAACTCTTCCTGAACTGTCTCATCACCATATTGAGCTTTAGGTACTTCAAACACTTGATCACCTGGAAACTGATAGTTCATACCTGGCTGCATCATTTGACTATTACCTAAGTTATCTATACCTATAACTGGAAAGTCTACATCCTCCATAGTTATATTGCCTGAGTCAATTATATTAAATGGATTATTTAAATCATCACTATAACGTTTATAACCTTCTACTGATATATATTGTGTTATATCTTGTAAAAACTCATTTGGTCCACCCGGCAATCCTATGCTTTTTTTCTTTCCCATGTTATCTCTGTGATAATAATAATTTAGTATTCTCTAATCTTAATAGCATTTTTTTATTTCCTGATACTTGTCTTCTAAGTAAAACATGATTAGAATAATGTCTAAACTTTTTTCTTTGAGTTTCAGGTTTAAAGTAATTAAGATTTGTTTGGTTTAGTGGTCTAGTATACCCATTGCATTGAGTGTTAAAGACAGATTGCTCTGCATTAGTAAACTCACCTCTATCATTAGTAATATCCCAGAATTGGTTTATTCTAAATTTATGTTCTACTTTAGATGCTAACACTGTCATATCATTAGCAGTTACTATGGGGTATGTTAATTCACCCCATGGATTATTAAATGGCTGTGAAGTAATATTTAATAAACCTGATACCTGATCATTATTATAAATAATAGCTTTATCAAAGTTAAATAGTAAATCTTCATATTTATCACCACCACACATATTATACTCTGGCTCACCTTTGTATATATATGTTTCTAATTGATATTCTATACTTCTTATAGTATTTACTTGCTGACCAGTGTTGTTAATTAATTCTACTTCCCAAGCATAATTATCACCATAATAATTTGCAAATAAATCACATCTAACATTATGTCTCCAAAATGACCCTACTTTATAGTTAGCTTGTACAAAATCAGCATAGTAGTAATTACATTCTGGCGGAGTTGGATCAACCCAATTAGGATCACCTATTAAACCTAATTCAGGAAATGTATCTGGACAAGTTCCAAGTGTAGTTGTTGTTGTGCCTACGGGTCCTGGAGGACAATCCTCACACTCTACCTTTCTACAAACAGGTGGATTTATATCATCACATGTTCCTGTAGCATCCGTATAGAATCCATTAGTAGCATTAGGATATACTAGTGTATAGCCTGCTGGGCAATCACAACTAAATGGAATAGTACAAACTTGATTTGCTATTTGTTGTGCTGTAGCCTGCAATGATGCTGGAACACTTGCATTCATTATAAATTGATTTGGTCCAGGTGTTATTGGAGGACCTGGATTATAGTATGCATTAGCAGGACCTGCACCAGCACCAACTGTTATTTGATCAATAATAGTTGCATTACCTGGACCATTTGCATTTGGACTTACAAACACAGACATCAACTCTTGGTTAACTGGGCCACCTGCTCCAGGTATAACATTTGCACTTTGCAAAGAATTAAAACTTTGTGGAGTTAATATGTTGTTACCCGAAGTAATTGCATTACCATCTGTTACTACAATTAAAATTTGTCTAAAGAAAGGATCAGCACTTCTTGCTGGATAATTAGCAGCATAAGCTGATCCAGCTTTATTATTAAGCTGTGTTAATCCATTGTTTCTTGCAAGTTGTGCATTGGTCTGACCACCTATACCATTTTGACTTGTCCAGTTATTTTGAAACCATGTTCTTGCTTGAGCTCCAGTAACAGCTCCTAACATAGACTCTCCTGTACCAGTTGGATTTGCTTGAGCTGAACCAGTTGCCCAAGCTAAAAACCCTATCTGCATAGTATTTGCAGTTAATGCTGCTTGTATAGCAGGATCATCTATAAAAGCCACCAACCATGTTAATTCTCCATCTGCTAAACTGTTTTGACCAGGGTTTGGATTACCTGTACTACCAGATGCATCTATAGCAATTACAATATCTAATAAACAATTTTGTGGACCACCTGTAACTGTTGCAGGTATATCTTCTACTGTCACTGTTTGTGGCTCAGTAATATTTATAATGTTTTCACATTGACCTGTTGTAGAATTAAATGTATATCCTGGAGGGCAAATAGGTACTTCACTATCAATTGTTTTAGTAGTAAAGAAATGATTAATACTTGGTAATGCAAACTCAGGATGCCAGTCGTGGAATGATATCCATGCGTTAGCTTTAATGTCATAACTTATAGTCCAAGAACAATCATTAAAATAAATTGGATCACCTATAGCTACAGGTATATCCTTTACTTGCCAAGGTACATCAATCCTTACTGGTAAACTTAAATCATCAGAAAATGTTGCTTTATTAGCTCACTCAGATTTTAATGAAAAATCTTTCTTCATAAAATAGACTATATCATCATTAGGATCATACATAACTTGACAACCTACTCCTACTACAGGATTGTCAACCCATTCTGTACCTTCTGATTGTGGAAATTGTTTTATAAACCTTGATGGTAAATATTTATTAAACCACCATTTCATACCTTGATTAGATATAGCATTTAATCCTTTACCAGGTGTAAATTGGAATATCTTACCTTGAGCTTGAGAAATATAAAATAATCCAGCTGGTGTATTTATAATACCTCTCTGACTTTCCAATGATCCATATTCATTGCTTAAATCAGAATTAACTATATTCATTAACTTCTGTTTAAACAATGCCCCGTCTCCTACTGATACTAATGTATTTACATCTGTTTTTAATTGGAAAGATCCATCAAACATTTGAGGTGATTGATATGGAAAAAATATTACTGCCCCATTTTTATTAAATGGTTTTATAACTGAAACTATATTTTTAAAATCTTTATAGTTAGCAAATAAATATTGTCTCCAATAATCTTTTCTATCTTCTTCATTAGCTTGTAAAGAATAGATTAATCTCTTTGGGTAAGCTGTATAACAAGTTTCTGCAACCAAAGGGTTATAGTCTCTTGGTTGTATCTCAGCAAAGTTTGTGTTTTGTGTTATAAACTTTGATGGGCTAAGTGATTCATCATACTTATAAAAATTATCAAACTTCTGTATCTCAGCATGAAATAAATCTCCTAAATCATTATATTCATATGTATCATAAAACCTTCTTTCTTTAGGTTCTTCCCAATCTCTATAAGCTATATTAATTTCTGTCTCAACATAAAAATCATTTATACCATTCACATGAGTATACATGTATGCATGATTCATTGCAAAAGTATAATTTAAATTATCCGTATTAAAAAGAGTTAAAGGAAAAAAGTCCCATCCACAAGTAGCACCTCTATCTAAATAGTAATAGTCATTTGGTAAATCATTACTATTTGGATTAAATATACCACTTAAACCAAATGTAGATACCAACTCTGCTAATGATCCTAAATCATACTTTCTACTATTAACCCAATATCTTGGATAAGGAATATTATATCTTAAAAAATAATCAAATGGATAACCATCATATTGCCCTATTAAAAAATCTGTAAATAAAGGCATTATACATTTCTCAGTATATCTACCAATAAATACATCACCACTAAATACAGGTGAGCTGGTATACTTAA
>Ga0115561_1002638_pt1 | contig 11899 bp, 10 predicted proteins | sample COGITO_mtgs_1105_4_FD_87201 | JGI IMG/M metagenome (GOLD analysis project Ga0115561, IMG submission 87201) | Pelagic marine microbial communities from North Sea - COGITO_mtgs_110512 | ecosystem: Environmental > Aquatic > Marine > Epipelagic | place: Germany:Helgoland, sampling site Kabeltonne...
CAAAGACCCATTGTACATAAATGTAAACGGATCTCATATTGCCATTAGGCGAGATGTTGCTGCCAAAATATTCATCAAAACTATTTAAGGATGAGCAAGCGACTGAATGTAGCCCTTATAGGAAATCCAAACACAGGGAAAACGTCTGTGTTTAATCAGCTCACTGGACTGAACCAAAAAGTAGGAAACTATCCGGGTATTACGGTAGAGAAAAAAGAAGGTATTTGTAAATTACCCAGGGGCGTTAAAGCCCATATTATTGACCTTCCCGGAACATACAGTCTCAATACAACCTCTTTAGATGAGAGTGTGGTGATTGAATTACTGCTCAATAAAAACGACAAAGATTACCCAGATGTAGCGGTAGTGATAACCGATGTAGAAAATCTAAAACGCAACTTACTGCTCTTTACCCAGATCAAAGACCTAAGAATCCCGAGTATTTTGGTCATTAATATGGCAGACAGAATGCCTAAAAAAGGGATAAGCTTAGATATTTCAGCCTTAGAAGCGGTGCTAGACACAAAAATAGCCCTGGTGAGTACCAGAAAAAAAACTGGTATTGACACCCTTAAAGGATATATTGCAGATTTCAGAAACCTATCCGACAAAGCCATTACAGAAACAGAAAGGATAGACCCCGATTATTTTGAGAAATTAAAAAATACCTTCCCAAAGGAAGACTTATACAAATTGTGGCTCGTGATTACACAGGATGTGAACTTCACCCCAATAGAAAAAAACCAAACACAAGACACCTCTAGTTTTACCACCAAATCGAAAGTAGATTTAAAAAGATTACAGCAGCGAGAAACCATCCTCAGGTACCAATTTATAAACGACGTCCTTAAAAAGGGATACCAGATAGACGCAGCTGCAGCTAAAGGCATTAGGGCTTCCCTAGATAAAATTCTCACCCACCACATTTTTGGGTACCTCATATTTTTTATGATACTGATCGGTATATTTCAAGTCATTTATGACTGGAGTAATATCCCCATGGACTTTATTGATGGCTTTTTTGCCAACGCGAGCAATTGGGTAAAAACAAACTTACCCCCTGGTGCTTTTACAGATCTATTGGCAGAAGGTGTTTTGGCTGGTATTGGAGGAATAGTCATATTTATTCCACAAATTGCTTTCTTATTTTTATTTATATCGCTTTTAGAAGAAAGCGGCTATATGAGTAGGGTGGTGTTCTTAATGGATCGCGTCATGCGCCCTTTTGGACTGAGCGGGAAAAGTATTGTCCCCCTTATTTCAGGAACTGCATGTGCCATTCCAGCCGTAATGGCCACAAGAACCATTGAGGATTGGAAAGAACGACTCATCACCATATTAGTGACCCCATTTACCACTTGTTCTGCTCGTTTGCCGGTGTATTTGATCATCATTGGACTGGTCATTCCAGAAGGGACTTTTCTGGGACTGAGCTACCAAGCCCTTACCCTGATGCTTTTATACCTCATCGGTTTTGTCGCAGCCATTCTAGGGGCCATGGTGCTTAATAAAGTGCTGAAATTCAAAAAACGTCAATTCTTTGTCATTGAAATGCCTAATTACAAACTACCCTTACTCAAAAATGTTGCAATAACAGTCGCTGAAAAGACTAAGAGTTTTGTGTTTGGTGCAGGGAAAATAATTTTAGCCATCTCCATTGTACTTTGGTTTTTAGGCTCAAACGGCCTCTCTGATAATTTTAAAGATGCAGACCGAGTTGTGGCAGAAAAAGTAGCCCAAGAAGGATTTACTTCATTCAATCAAGCCAATATTCTAAGTGGTGTTCAAGCAGCAGCTATAGCATACGACAGCTTAAGCACAGGGCTTGAAAAAAACCAATGGTTGGCACTTGAAAAAGAACGCCTAGAAGCCACTGCATTAAACCAGGAGATCGCTAGTTTTAAGCTAGAAAACTCCTATATGGGCTACTTGGGAAAAGCCATTACCCCCATTGTAGCTCCTTTGGGATACGATTGGAAAATTGGTATTGCCGTACTGACTTCATTTGCAGCACGCGAGGTATTCGTTGGTACCTTAGCCACCATTTATGCTGTTGGAACAGATGAGGTAGACACCATTCAAAATAGAATGGCAGCAGAGACCAACCCGCGCACCAAAGGAAAACTCTTTAACTTAGCCTCCGGAGTCTCCCTGATGCTTTTCTACGCTTTTGCCCTACAGTGCATGAGTACACTAGCCGTAGTAAAAAGAGAGACCAATTCTTGGTACTGGCCTTCCATACAATTTGCCTTCATGAGTGGCTTGGCCTATTTAGTAGCCTTAATCGCTTATCAAATATTAAAATAAATGAACCTACTCCAAGACATACTTACTTATAGCTGTGTTGCAGCAGCAACAGGGTTTTTAGTAATTAAATGGTTCTTCCCACGGCTACTAAAAAACAAAAAAAGTGGTGGCCAAAAAAATTGTGGCACAGATTGTGGGTGTTAAAAAGGTATTAAAACTGGCTTAAAGTTTTACTAAAACAAAGTCGCATTTAGTCAAAGGATGTAACTTTCACCACCCTTAAACCAATCAAATGCCTTCTATCCTACTCAGAGCAGTACTCCTCATTATAAGTCTTATAAGTAGTGTGTTCCTTCATGCCCAAACAGCAGACACTAAGTCCAAAAACCTCCTTGAGCAACACCCCTCCAAAAAGAGGTCTCACCTACTCCACACAGAAACCCTATCCAGTGTGCTGTTGGACTCACTCACCAAATCACCCATTGCATACGCCAGTATAGTACTCAAAAACAACCAGGGTGTTATTACGAATGAAGAAGGGGCTTTTAGCATTCAATTGCCCAAAGGCATACAGTTATCTGACTCTGTTACAGTGTCTTCTATGGGTTATGAGAAAAAACAATTCCTCCTTTCTACCGTTGGAGATACCTTATTGATCGCTTCCAAAGAAATTGTACTCAATGGGGTTATTGTGAGTAATAAAAACCTGAGCGCCCAAGAGATTGTCCTTAAAATAAAAGAAAATCTAGCGCAAAATCACCCACAAAATCTCACGACCAAAAGGCTATTTTTTAGAGCTTCTGAAACCCAGTATATGAGCAAAATGGATGTGGATTTTAAAAAATCAAGCATTGGGGCGCTCAACAAAAAATTCATTGATTCCGTCATGGGTCTCATTCCCAGAAACGGAGCTTATTTCACGGAAGTCCTGGCAGATTTACACGGAGACTACACCCAAAAAAATCAAAAAATAAAGCTCATTAAAGCCTCTAAGCTTTACGACAAAGAAAATGAGGTGAGTTTTGAAGGTATTGAGAAAAAGTTTGACGAGATATTTGAACAAAACGTCAAAAAGGACTCCTATCTCAAGGTAAAATCTGGCTGGTTTTCTACCAAGGTTTCTTCAGATGAATTGTTCTATGAAGAAGCAGTTATAGACAGCAGCAATGTAGCCCTACTGGATTCACTTGCCACCCTTAAAAAAGAAAAAGACCTTGCACAAAAACAAGGCTTTGCCAACTATAGAAAAAAAAGGATAGGCCGCTTGTTTGAGCGATTGTTCTTTAATGAAGACAGTCCCTTTGATTTTCTATTTAAAGACAATAGGTATGACATTCGCCTGGAAGACTTTACCTATTTGGGCGCCCTCCCTGTGTATCAATTGCGTTTTACTTCCAAAGGTCGTTCCGATTACAATGCTGTATTGTACGTAAATGCAGATGACTTTGGCGTAGTTCGTTTGGACTTTAAAAACAGCCAAACCTTAAAGAAGGTCAAACTTTTAGGTTTCTCCTATATAAATTACCTCAGCGATGGAAAAGCCTTTTTTAACAAAACAGATGAACTGGGGTACCAATTGAGCTATTTAGAGGAAAGCTCCGCAGAAAAAGTGGGGATTAAAAGGCCTGTAAAAATTGTAGAGAAGAATAAAAATACCCGAGGTAGGAGGAAACAAAACGAACTTATTGTAGCCATAGATTTTGAGATCAACAGCCAGAATAAGAATGAAATTGTGATTTTTAGTCACAAGCTTATTGATCCAGAAGCCTTTAAAACCATCAAAGAAGACAATAATATACTACCCACTTATTTGCCTAAATACGATCCGAATTTTTGGGAGGGATACAATATTATTGAACCCAATACTGCCATTAAAACTTTTTCCGCCACTTCCCAAACAGTCTCAAAAAATTAGATAATATGGGCAATATAGGTGTAGGCTAAAAGCGCCCAACCTACAGTGAGCAGCAACCCGCCAATAGGGGTAATGGGTCCTAAAAAACGGGCTTTTTTACCAAAAATATCGGAAAGCACTAGGCCGTAGATGGAGAAAGAAAACAGAAAGGTCCCCAAGAGAAAACAGCCCACAATATAATCTTCCACCGGACTGTTATAGCTAAAATTATAACCTAATACCAAGAGTAAAATGGCGTGAAACAACTGGTATTTTACCGCTGTCTCGAAACTGGCCAGCTGGCTGGCCGATGCCTTTTTCTTTAACCAATGTGCCCCAAAAGCACCAAAAATAACAGACAACATGCCCAATAGGGCACCTAAAAATTGAGTCAGTAAAACAGCCATAGTTAATAAAATTTTGAAGTTTTATGCGTAGTGAAAGTACTATTTATTCTGCGTTAATTATTTTCTAAGGGTATTAAGATGACTTTATTTTCTCCTGCTTTTAATGAAAATGCACAGGCTTTAAAACGCGGTGGGCCAAAGGGACGCAATTGGGCATTGGAAAAACCCAGTGGTTCCGTGGGAATGCCAATCCAGTTTTTGTCCATTTTACCGTTGTTGTTCTGGTCTTGGTACAGCGCTATGGCATAGGTACCTGCAGGAAGGGAATCCAGCACTACTTTGGTGGTTCCCTTAGTTGCGGGAACTACTTTACTGGCAAAAACCTCCTTGAAATCTAAAAAATTTGCTTCACTGTCATACACTGCTATGCGCATGACCCCCAGAGGCGCTTTGACCTCCTGTACTTGAATGGTAAGCGCAGCGTAAGTAGGCGTTTGTTTTTTTGGGTTTAACCACAAGAGCATCGGCCCTAGGGCCAGGAGGAACCATTTCATAGTAAAATTCTTTTACACAAATATAACAGCAAATGACTAGAATGACTAACCCAAGCCAACATCTAAGGTCATCATAATAATAAAGCCTCCTATAAAGCCCATTGTAGCAATGTCTGTGTGTTTGTCTTGCTGGGTTTCTGGAATAACCTCCTCTACCACTACAAAAATCATGGCTCCTGCTGCAAAGGACAAGGCATAAGGGAGTATAGGCTGAAAAGTCATCACCGCCCAAGCTCCTATAACTGCGGCAATAGGCTCTACAAGTGCAGAGGCCTGACCATACATAAAGCTCTTGCGCCTGGAGAGTCCTTGGCGCCTGAGTGGCATGGCCACCGCAAATCCTTCCGGGAAATTCTGTAGGCCAATTCCAAGTGCAAGGGCTACAGCTCCGCCAATAGTAGCACCATCAAAACCAGCAGCAACCCCGCCAAAAAGTACCCCAACCGCCAACCCTTCTGGAATATTGTGCAGCGTAATGGCTAAGGTCAGTAGGGTGGTTTTGTGCCAGGGGGTTTTAATACCCTCCGCTTCACTTTCCTTAAAATTAATATGTAAGTGGGGCAACACTTTGTCTAGACCAAATAAGAAAAGAGCACCCAGTAAAAAGCCTACTGCTGCAGGAATTACTTTAACAAAACCCGCTCCAGGACTCATTTCAATACCAGGCGCTAAGAGGCTCCAAAAACTTGCAGCAACCATAACACCGCCCGTAAAACCGAGCATTCCGTCTAATACTGCGCGATTTAAGGTCTTAAAAAAGAAGACCAAACTGGCGCCTGCTGCAGTGAGTCCCCAAGTAAATAAAGTGGCGTAAAAAGCTGCTAAAATAGGGTCTATTGATTCAAAATATTCAATGATTTGTTCCATAAAATAGAATTAAAAAAGTTGTTTTAACTAGGCTTTTTTTGGGCATTATCTGGGCAATCTAACGCTCAATCCTGTGGAAAACAGTATGGCTTGGTCTGTGGTAATTCCAGACCCTAGTGTGACGTCTAACTGAATATAATTATTCACTAAATAGGTAAAGCCGGTGTCCCAAGAGTGGTTGGGTGCGCTGTTTTCTGGAAGATCTCCGTAAAGCTCTAAGTACATGCCCCATTTCTTAGACAGAGACAAACCATATGCAATGGTGTACACATAAGCCATCTCTGCCTCATCTGCCGCCCACTGTGCACCAATATTATACGCTATACTGCTGTTTTCTCCCAAAACATGTCCTACTGAAAACCTAAAATCTACTGCAGTGGTTTGGGGCCTAAAATCTTTAGAAGCGGTAAAAGGCAGGTAAATATGGCCCATAAATCCAAGGTCTGCTTTTCCTTCTTTTCCCTGTCTAATGGCGGTCTTAAAGCCTAATAATACGGGGTCTATTCCGGAAGATTCCTCAGGACTAAAAGCGCCGTCTAATAGTTCCTGTCTTTCATTCATAACATTGTATCCCAGCCTTAATTCTAGATTCTCCAAGACGCCAATTCTAAATAGACCTGTATTATAAACGGTTTTTTCAATACCACTCGTACCCGCCTTGTCTTTGGAATACAAAAAACCTCCCTCGTATTGCCAAAAGCCTGCTGGAACGGTATTGGGAGATTCCGTAGCGTCTGGACGGTCCGTTATTAAGGTGGTTTGGGCTATGGAATCTCTTCTGCTTTGTTGGGCTTGAAGGCTTAATGAAAAAAATAATAATGTTATGAGTAAGCTAAATTTAGTGCGCATAATAAAGGTTTAGAGGGTGTTTATATATAAATTTTGTGCTATTTGTTTGGAGATCCTTTGTTCTTTTCCTGCAATTGAAACCAATAGAGAACCGTCAAAGACTTCTTTTTCTTTCACTTCAATGGCTGCGCCAAGGCCTATATTAAACTTGTCTAAAAATTGCAAGAATGGGGCGCTAGAATCTTCTACTCCAACACAAACGCATGGAGTATGAAGGGGGGCTTGGTTTAGGAGAGTTTTCTTTTGGGATTGTATGTTTCCTTCTTTAGTGGGTATGGGGTCTCCGTGTGGATCTGTTTTAGGGTGTCCTAGAAAAGACGCCAAACGATCCGTGAGTGCTTCCGATTGAATGTGTTCTAATTGTTCCGCAATATCGTGTACCTGATCCCACGAAAAATGCAGTTTATTGACTAAAAAAACTTCCCATAACCGGTGTTTTCTAATGATGGAAAGGGCCTTGGTATTGCCTGTGTCGCTGAGTTTGACCCCTTTGTATTTCTGGTAAATTACCAGGGATTTCTCAGAGAGACGCTGCACCATGTCTGTCACAGAACTGGGTTTAGCCCCCATTTCTTCTGCCAGCAAAGTGGTGCTTACCACGGGGGCGTCTGCAGTTGTTTTATGGTAAATGGCCTTGAGATAATCTTCTTCTGAAGGGCTTATTTTTCGTTTCATAGTGTAAAAATAGTTATAAGTTTCCAAATAATTATTTAGACAAGCCTAAAAATTTAAATCTGACTGGAATTTTTGACACTTCTGCAGAAAGTTAGCTATCTTGCATTGGCGTGAAAGAGACTCAAATATACGACTACATTATTGTGGGTGCAGGGGCAGCTGGTCTCATGCTGGCGAACGCCATGGCATTAGACCCGTTTTTTTCTGACAAACGCATATTGATCTTAGACAAAGACCCCAAAGAAGCCAACGACCGCACTTGGTGTTTTTGGGAAAAAAACGAAGGGCCTCTGGAAGCTCTCATCTGCCGCGATTGGTCTTTGATTGGTGTGAGTGAAAACGACCAACTGGCTCCCAGCCCAATTTTACCCTACAAATACAAGATGCTGAAAGGTGCCACCTTTTACGAGGCTATGAAAAAGGGCTTGGCCCATAGTCCGAATTGTCATTTTGTATTAGAAGAAGTCACCGAAATTAGCCCTGTTTCCCCTGCGGCATCTGCCTCCACAGAAACTGCAGGCTTCCTGAAAAATGGGCATACTAAAGTGACCACCACATCCGGAACCTATATCGCTCCAAGGGTATTCAACAGTATTTTTGATTATAAACCCCTTTTGGCTCAGAACCGCTTTCCTGTATTACAACAGCATTTTGTGGGTTGGTTTGTGCGCACACAAAATCCCATATTTAAGCCTGAAATGGCCACTTTCATGGACTTTAGGGTGGCTCAAAAAGGAAATACGCGCTTTATGTATGTGTTGCCTACCAGTACAACAACTGCGCTGGTAGAATATACCTTATTCTCAAAAGACCGATTAAAAAAAGAAGTCTACGAAGCAGCTATTGTTGCTTATTTAGAAGAGATTAAAGCAGGAGACTACGAAATTAATGACACTGAAGCGGGCAGTATTCCCATGACCTGCTATCCTTTTGAGCAATTCAATACCCCGCACTTACTGCATATAGGTACTGCTGGCGGGTGGTCCAAACCTTCTACCGGTTTTACCTTTAGTAATACCCAGAAACAAATTCCTAAATTAGTGGCCTATTTAAAAAAGGGGAAACCTTTAGATCAATTCCCTTCCAAAGACCGTTTTTGGTGGTACGATCATATTCTTTTAGAGGTATTGGCTTCTGACAACAGCCGTGGTAAAGCCATTTTTGAGGGCCTTTTCAAGAGAAGGTCTGCACCGCTTATCTTAAAATTTTTATCCCAAGAAACCCACTTCTTTCAAGAACTCTACATTATGAGTGCGGCAGACAAATGGCGTTTTACCAAAGCGTTCTTTAGGGTATTGGGCCGTAATTTTAATTAAGAACTCCTTCCCATGAGCTGCACCCCAAAATCTTTAAGCAACTGCTTCTTAGCTTCTGTGATAGCCATAGTATTCAAAACCTCAAAAGCATTGTCTGTGTAACTGACAATACTATCTTGCATGGCTTTTGCAGCTCCCGTCACATCAAATAAGGCTTTGACTTCTGCAATTTTATGGGTGGGGTCTTGGGGCTGTAGGCTATATAAATCTTTTAAAGATTTTTGCTGGGCAGGGGTGCCAAGTTCGAGCGCCTTGATATACATGAGGGTTTTCTTATTGTTTGTAATGTCTCCACCCACATTTTTTCCAAAGTTTTTTGGATTTCCAAAGGCGTCTAAATAGTCGTCTTGTATCTGAAACGCCAAACCTAAAAGCATGCCAAAAGAATACATTTTATCTTGCTCTTCCTGAGGCGCTCCTGCAACCATAGCACCCATTTTCAGCGCACCAGCCACTAAAACAGCTGTTTTTAAACCAATCATTTTTAAATAGGTTTCTTCTGCTACCGTTTCCATGGTTTCAAAATCTACATCCAATTGTTGGCCTTCACAAACTTCTAAAGCCGTTTTAGAAAACATTTTAGTGAGGGATTTGAACACAGGAGATTCGTAGCCTTCCAATGCTTGGTAGGCCATTATAAGCATGGCGTCTCCAGATAGAATTCCCGTATTTAAGTCCCACTTTTCGTGCACTGTCTGAAAACCCCTTCTCAGCGGTGCCTGGTCCATAATGTCGTCATGCACCAAAGAAAAATTATGGAATACTTCTATTGCCAACGCCACAGGCATGGCTTTTTGAATGGGCGCAGCATAAGCGTCACAACCCATAAGGGCTAAAACGGGCCTCAAGCGCTTGCCCCCCAATCCCATAATATATGAAATGGGGGCGTATAAATTTTCAGGCTCTTTTAAAAAAGATTGTGATTCAAGGTAGGTTAAAAAGGCTTTTTGATAATCTGAGACAGCTTGCATAGGGGCATTTTTGCTCAAAAATAAGGCCTTTAAATGAATTATATAAAAAACTTTGGAAACTTTAATTGTTTTTACAGTTTCCGTTTGTATATTTGCACGCCAAAATAGGGGAAATAAACAGCCTTCAAAAGCCTTTTGGCGCCCATTAATATGAAAGAAGCCCTCTTAGAGAAAGCGACAGATTTGTTCCTGACCCACGGATTTAAAACCGTGACTATGGACCAATTGGCCGGGGAAATGGGCATGTCTAAGAAAACCATCTACACTTTTTTTAATAACAAAAGTGAGCTTGTAGACGCTTGTACCAATCAACTTTTTGACTTCATTAGTTGTGGGGTAGACCATATATGCACCTTAGGGAAAAACCCCATTGAGGAAATGTATGAAATGAAACGCTATGTGATGGTGCACCTAAAAGACGAGCGATCTTCTCCCCAATACCAGCTGCAAAAGTACTATCCCAAAACCTTTAAGGTCCTCCAAGAAAGACAGTTTAACATGATGCAAAACTGTATTTTAAAAAACCTCCAAAAAGGAATTTCTGAGGGCATTTACAGGGAAAACTTAGACCCAGATTTTATTGTTAGAATTTACTTTTCTGGTGTAAATGCCATAAAAAATGTAGACCTATTTCCTGCATCACTCAATGGAATGGTTCAAATTATGGACCACTATTTAGAGTATCACCTCAGGGGAATTGTCTCTGCCAGAGGCCTGTCAATATTAAATGAAACCATCAATGACAATAAATAAATACTCTCAAAGCATTTAAACAGGAAAATACAAGTCAAAAATTCGTAACAAAATACTGGAAACCAATACTTAACATAAAACAACACGAACACCCTTTATATTTAAACATGAAACAACTTTTACTTTTTTGCCTTTTAATGGGATTTTTTAGCGCTACAAAAGCGCAAGAAAAAGATCCAACAATCTTGGAGGTTCCTCAGACTTTTAGTTTAGAAGCAGCCATTGAATTTGCCCTAGAACACAACTATAAAATGATCAATGCCTCTAGGGATATTAGAGACGCCCAATTGCAAAAATGGGAAACCATTGCTGGGGGGCTCCCTCAAATAGAGGCTGCACTGAGCTACAACAACCAATTGGAACAACCCGTATCGCTTATACCAGGAGAGTTTACTGGAGGGGAGCCAGGCACTTTTGTGCCTATTGTCTTTGGACAACCCCAGCAAGCGGCCGCTTCAGTGAGCTTACGCCAACAAATTTTTGACGGCTCCTATATTGTAGGGGTTCAGGCGGTACAAACTTTTATTCGCTACTCTGCCAATAACAAAGAAAAAACTGCTCAAGAAGTAGTAAAAATGGTGGTTCAGGCCTATGGAAACGCTTTAATGGCGCAAGAAGGGGTGAAAATTGTGCGCAACAACCGAGACAACCTGGCACAATCTGTGTCTGAAACCAAAGCGGTTTTGGCCAACGGATTGGTAGAAGAAGAGCAGCTAGAGCAGTTACAGATTACCCTATCCAATGTAGAAAGCCAACTTAGAAATTTTACTAGACTAGAAAAAATAAGCCTACAACTCTTTAACCTCAGCTTGGGTATTCCTATTGAAAATCCCAGTTCACTTTCAGATAAATTAGATGTTTTAGCCACGCAGCATACTGACCTAAGTCTTGTGGCTAATTCGTTAGAGATCACACAAAATGTAGATTATAAACTGGTCCTCAATCTCAATGAACAGCGTGCTTTGGAACTCAAATTGGCCAAATCAAGGGCGCTACCTACTTTAAATAGTTTTATCAATTACGGCAGCAATGCCTTTAGTGATTCTTTTACTTTTTTAAACGGATCCCAACAGTGGTTTAACTCTTCTGTATTAGGGGTAGACCTCAGAATACCTATTTTCAGTTCATTTAGAAGGGATGCGAGTACTAAAAGAGCTAAGATAGCGCTGCTCAAATCTCAAACCCAATTACTGGAAGCATCTGAGGGCATTAGATTACAATGGGAACAAGCCAAAAGCAGTTTTGTCATGGCGGTAGAAAACCACCGAACCGCCCAGGAAAATCTAAGATTGGCTGCTAGAATTGCCCAAAAAAATGAGCTTAAATTCAAAGCCGGATTGGCAGGCAGTTTTGACCTTAGACAGGCGCAATTACAATTGTACACTGCCCAGCAAACCTATTTAGAAGCTATGGTTAACGTGATTAA
>Ga0115561_1002654_pt1 | contig 11856 bp, 7 predicted proteins | sample COGITO_mtgs_1105_4_FD_87201 | JGI IMG/M metagenome (GOLD analysis project Ga0115561, IMG submission 87201) | Pelagic marine microbial communities from North Sea - COGITO_mtgs_110512 | ecosystem: Environmental > Aquatic > Marine > Epipelagic | place: Germany:Helgoland, sampling site Kabeltonne...
GTAACGATTCCTGAGTATCCTCCAAGTGCATCTATCTCTCTAACGATTTGCCCTTTAGCCACTCCACCCATTGCAGGATTACATGACATTTGTGCAATAGTGTTCATGTTCATAGTGACAAGTAATACTTTGCCACCCATATTGGCTACAGCTACGGCAGCCTCGCATCCTGCGTGGCCAGCTCCTACTACTATAACATCATAATCTGGAAACATGATTGTTGTTTTAAAAAAGATTATACAATTACAAAAAAGACCTAATTCTACTCGCTACTTTGGTTAACTCCACCTGGGTTGGATTCATTTTTGGTTTTTCAAAACTCATATCATTGAGCTTTTCTATTGGAATCAAATGTATATGTGCGTGAGGTACTTCTAGGCCGATTACTGTGACACCTATTCTATTGCATGGACAAGCACTTTTTACGGCTTCAGCCACTTTTTTAGCAAATACATTTAATCCAGCTAAAGTCTCATCATCCAGATCGTAGATATAATCTACTTCTTGTTTTGGTATTACCAATGTATGGCCTTCTTTAACCGGATTGATATCTAAAAATGCAAAGTACCTGTCGTCCTCCGCAATCTTATGACATGGAATATCACCATTTATTATTTTAGTGAAAGTACTAGCCATGCTAAAGTGTAATCTCTAATATCTTAAATTGCATTGCTCCTGCTGGAGTCATTACATCTACCACATCGCCAACTGCTTTTGCCAATAATGCTTTTGCTATTGGAGAATTTACAGATATTTTTTTGTTTTTTAGATCTGCCTCAGTTTCTGAAACAATCTGATAAGTGATTTCCTTTTTTACTTTGAGATTAAGCATTCTCACATTAGATAATATGGTTACTGTAGAATTGTCCAATTGACTTGCATCGATGATTCTCACATTAGCTAATGCTTTCTCGAGTTCATTGATCTTAGCTTCTAATAGCCCTTGAGCGTCCTTAGCAGCATGATATTCAGCATTTTCTGATAGATCACCCTTTTCTCTAGCTTCTGCTATATCCTTAGATGCTTCTGCTCTCCCGATCGTTTTCATATGCTCTAACTCACCATTAGCTTTGTCATAGCCACCTTGAGTCATATACGATATACCTGACATAATCTTACTTTTTCTTATTGATACAATATTATCGACAAAGATATGGAATAAAACAAGATAGACGCCCCTCTAACGAGAAGCGCCTATCAAATATCCTAGTTAACTATTATTAAGCCAATTTCAATCTAAAAAGTTCAAAAAAATTATATGAACTATGCTGTATAAAGGCATTAAAAAGTTCTGGTATAAAGCTGTTAGAAAGCTAATCCTAGTGTTAGATTATGTGTACCATCAAAAGGATTAGTAGTTCTATATGCATAATCAATAACGAACTTACGGTCACTATCTTTTTTTGTAGGTATCATAAGTGATACTCCTGCTGCAACTCCAGAATACAGGTTTTTCTGGCCCTCTGCAACATCTAAATCATATTTGTATCCACCTCTAAGGATTACGAGATCTTTGAAATAAAACTCAGCACCTACACCCATTTGATCAGTAGAGAATGCATTAGACGTAAAATTACCTATCGCTCTAACGAAATTTTCTTCACCGATATAGAAATCATATGATAATCCTATATTAAGCATAGAAGGTAATTCAAAATCTTCTGATCTACTTTCAACAGTAAGTGTATAAGGATTACCATTATCATCAGGAGCAGTAGTCTGGAAAGAAAGCCCTTCTCCTCCAAATTCCATAGATGATCCAGTATTTCTAAGAGAAATACCTAACTTGAAGTTATCTTTGGCCCCTGATACATATTGAACTCCTGCGTCTATTGCGATACCAAAAGCAGATGATGAAGGTAACGACTCGGTTATACCTCTTACGAGCATTCCCACAGAAATTTTATTCTCATATGTATATGCATACCCTAAGCCAATCTGGAAAAAACTTGGTGAGTAAGTTCCACCTGTTCCCTCTGGCTGCTCTTCAGTAGTGATTTGAATATCACCAAAGTCCATAGCAGTAAGTGTCACACCGAATGCACTACTTTCTCCTACCTTGGTAGCAAAACCAAGCGTATTCATTCCTAATGTAGACCCTTCGTATAGTCTTGTGTTAGCTAACATAAATTCACCGCTATTTATCCTTCCTAGACCAGCTACATTGATACGCATAGCTTCTACCCCAGATACACTAGCAGTACTCATAGAATGAATACCAGCACTACGTGCCCATGGATTAAGAAGTAACTCTGACGCACCTGCTTCACCTTGTCTATCCGGATTACCTGCTGTCACTGCAAAAGCACTGACCATAAAGACTAATATAAGTAGTAATGATTGTATTAAATTTTTCATTTCTTTTCTTTTATTGTTTAAAGGGAAGCACCCAAAAGTAATGCTTCCTTCTTATCATTATCTTATAAATTGGATGGATCAAATTTACGTCCAACTCCAAACCACTTGATTACTCTTTCCTCCATCGATCCATCATCAAATTCTGCTCTCACGTGAATTAGATAAACACCACTTGCTACTGGTACTCCTTTATCATTCTTAAGATCCCAAGATACATCAGGAAATCCCTGCTGAGTCTGCACTGGAAAGCCAGAAGATTTAATCATATCTTGCTCGTCTCTCAAGAACGTTCTAATAAACTTACCATCTAGCGAATAGATAGTTATATCAGCTCTTGGGGGTAGGTTAGTAATTTTAATAGTGTTATCAAACTCTGATCTTTCATACGCTGAGTAAGCATAATATGGATTAGGAACTACATTGACATTTTCTAATGCTCCTTCATATTCATTAGCCGCCAATGCTCTTGAGGCCGCCCCTTCAATTTTAAATTCGAATGCTGGGTAACCGCCAATTTTGGCACCATCATACTTATTGTTACTGCTAGTTCCCTCCTCATCTATTTCGGTAGCAAAACCAAATGGATTTGTCACCCTTAATTTAAACTTAAGTTCATTAGGTATAATTCCATCCGCTACAGATAACAAGTTATTACCATCACCTACCGCGTTGGTAGGAAATGCCGCCCATGTCACAAGAGATAACGGATTGAATTTAGTGGTTGGGTTATTACTTGGCTGCAAGTCATTTGCTAGTAATGCACACTCATCATATCTCTGGCGAGTTACATATATAAAGTGTTGTCCACCTCCTACAAGATTAAAAATACCAAACTGTGGCTGATCTGGTGGAGCATCAGGAGATATTGTCTGACTAGTAGGATTGAATATCATATCTCCACCTGTCGCTCCCCCTGTTAAGTATTCTGACACATCCTCATCATATACTGAATTTTCTCCAAAAAAGATATTTAGTCTCTCTCCAGTTTCAACATCAACCGCATATCCTGGGAACCATCCCATACCTTCTCCTGAACCATCTGGTTCACCATCTTTGCCCACGGAAGCTCCTGCTCTGATATCAAATTGATTTCTATTACCTTGAGTCTGAAGACCTGCAGTATTGTAATAGTCAGGAGAAGCCGTCTCTACAACGATACATCTACTCCACTTCTCTTTATCAGAAGTCATTATAATATCAACATTATTTAAATCTTGATTTAATAATAAATCTCCAAACTGTATTACTGGATCTAATAAGAATCCTTGTCCTTGTTTCCAAGCTGGTGTTACATAGAATGATGGTTCCAATTCTGATGGAGGTGCATATCTTGCCATAGAGAAAGGATAGAATACATCACTTAATTCTTTAAGGTCATTCTCTGGATCTTGAGCAACTGTGTTAGCTACCCAATCAAAAAGTCTATCTCCATTACCCAATCCACCATCAGGTATAGCAGTCATCCAAATAGATCCGTTTACGTCATCATATTCTAATGTACTACCTACAGCTCCATTATTTACTTCTCTCAATTCTCCTGGTTCAGCTATCTGATTTAACTCGATAGAGAATCCATATTTCTCAACTATCTGCTCAGCAGATACATCTATCGTAGTATCAGATTCAATTACATCACCATCATCAATATTTGTCAATCTCCATCTAGCATCTCCACCCAAGAAATTAGTAGAGTTGTTTTCATCTAATTCAGTACCAAACAACTCAAGTCTAAATGTCCCTTCTTTAACATCAAGAGGGTTGTAAATTTTAACATTAACCGGTCCAGCGTTCTTTTTATATGTTACGCCATCAGCTGCATTGCCATTGACACTGGCTTCCAATATTTTATCATACATATCATCTTCCATATCTATGAAAGTCAGTCCAGAACCCACGCCATCTAATCTAGTAAGAGATGGTACATCACCATAATTAGATAATAATTCTTGATAAACTATTGGTCTAGGCGTATAAGCGTAAGTCTTGATATTACCTCTACCTTCAATATATGGTCTCGGTTGACCAGTCCCAGTATCTTCCTCAAACTTGGCATATTCATTAAATCCATACGCTAAAGACATATAATAGTATGTCTTATGGTTGACCAACCTAGGGTCAGCTCCTGTTGCAAACTGATCTTCAGTTATACTCAGAGTATTTTTCATACCTATATTAGCTCCTACTACTTTTCTAGTTGGAGAATAGATTATTGCACTACTTATTGGACTTATTTGTGAAGTCCAATTCCATAATTCCGAAACTTCATTTTTTAAATCAGTTTGGAATACTAATCTAGCTTTATCAATATTATCTAACTCTGATGGAGATATTCCTCCATTCACAAGTTGATATATCTTATATCCCTCGAACTTATACAATTCATCATCTCCCATGACACTCTCATCAGAGATCAAGAGATCCTTTTCTTCGTATAATTCTTTGAAATTATTAGATCCTTCTTGATTGAATAAAGTCATAATAATCTCTTGATCCAACTCAATGCCACATACATCCGGAGCATCCGGTCCGTCTGTAATATTGAAACAATTGTCAAATAGAGATTGTGCTAAATCATCTGCTGAAAGTAGTCTAGATAAATCAGGACATGGGTATGACTCTTCGTCTGGAACAAATACAACACCTACAATAAGTTCGTTAGTAGCTTGTGGTTGAAGTAACAATGGTCCAGTAACTTGTAGAACACGCCTATCTCCAAACGGAAGATCAGCTGTACACATCGACCATGCGTCTGTACTCTCATCATTTGGTTCATCAGGAAATACATAACTAGTACTATCTGTACTACCTGGATTATATCCGTCTCCACCGACAGTTACCGGAGTTCCATCTAACCAGATACCTTTCATTATATTGTAAAATTCCGTAGACTGGCCTGCGTCACAAGTTGCCACCGGAGGATTACCTACCCCACAGTTATTCATATACATAAAAGCCGACATACCTATCTCTAATAGAGTATCAAAATCACCAGAACCGATAGGAGGATCGCAAAACAAATTAACTGTATCACCCGTTTCTTCGTCTATCTGAGTTAAGATATTGCCGTCCATATCTCTACAAAATATCTTTGGACCTCTAGGACCTCTAAAATAATCGATACCCAAAATTGGAACATTAGTTCCATAAGTATTTACACCACCACAAGTTTCTCCGCCTTCGATACCATCAACAGCATCTTCGTTATATACGTATGCTAAACTTCTATCTACATCACAACCAATATAATCATCTTGGTAACAACCTAAATCAGGATCTACCCACAAAGCAAAATAGGTTTCTCTAATATCCTCTGATGCTTTATTGATCAATTTATATCTATTGAAAGTCATATCATTGATAGCATCATTGGTAGCGTATGCAAATGCTTGAACTTGCACCTCCATCTGAATTGGTGTCGCAAAAGAAATACGGTGAGCACCACCGTTATCATTATAAATCCAGAAAGTCATCTCATCCGGAATCAATTCAAATGCCGCTTTTCTATCAAATGGTTCGCAGTTTCTAATATTAATGATTGGAAAGTCACCATCACATGGATTATAAACACCATCACCATTACCGTCTACTCCTGGTTCATCCCAGAATGCACCTAATGATTGATCCACAGGTAATTCGAAATCATATTCTTCTCCCCAAAAAGGATTATTCTTTCCTGGCCAATATTTCACATCATTTTGTATTGAATCACATGCAAATGCTAAAGGATCCTTATCAAAAAGCCTAACCGCATTTCTAACACTTTCACCATCAACTTTGAAGAATGTATTCCAATCATCACAGATTGGCTTATCGGTGATTCCTTCAACATCTAATGGTCCAGAATACCAATCTACTGCTCCTTGTCTACCATAATAAGCTCCATTTGGTCCTGCAGCAAGTTTAATACTTCCACTTGGTGTCAATCCACCTACCCATACCGATCCAGAAAAAATAGCAGATACCTCATCTTCTCTACTCGCTTGCTTTGGTACTACATAGGAACCATTATCAAGATCCCACCATACATCACCACCTACCTGAAGTAATGCTCTCACATTATTTATATTAAGATTAGTCGTATTGATCGCTTCGAGACAATCTTCTCTAAGACTAGTATTAAAATCCGAGTTATCATTGCCACTATTACTTTTGGGAGCTAGATTAGGGTTAATGTGTGCCAATCCCAATTGGGCAATCGCCACCATGACACATATACTAATTATACTTTTTATTGAATTCATCTTTTGATGTTTATTATGATCTAATATAGTAGTCGTAATTGATCTATGACTATTAGAAATTAACAGTTGCTCCTAAATATATTCTTCTTGCTAATGAATAGAATCCTGGCTGCAATAATCTATAATTGTATTGAGCTAAGAACACTTCTTCCGATTGACCATTGGCAGATACTTGCGATAATCTATCTTGTCCAAATGAAGAAATTAAGTACCCATCATCTTCTTCTGATCCTGTTGCCGAGTATACACCGTAAACATTCTTGGTGTCAAGTAAATTTTGTACCCGTAAGTACACATTAAAGTACAAAGGCCTTCCTCCTTCACCACCAGTATTAAGATTAAATGACTTATCTAATCTTGCGTCTATAGTTGCGTTCCATGGCAATCTTGCACCATTTATCGCTCCTTCAAATCCCACACCACCAAACTGTTGTACAGTTCGTCTTTTAGTATAAGGTCTTCCAGAAACAGCATTTACAATAAAGTTAAGTCCTGTATTAGCAAATATATCTACTCCACCAATTCTTGGTCCATCGTATTTCTTACCTGATCCGTATCTATAATCTATAGTAGATGTAATTCTATGTCTCTCATCATAAGAAAGTGGTATTAAGTTTCTAATTGGTCCACGTGTATTAAGACCTCCTGATGAGTTAGCATCTGATCCTGAACCATCAGCAAACTGTAGTGTATATGTTGCAGTAAGTTTAATATTCCCTACTCTTCTTCTATCATAAGTAAATGAGAATCCTTTTACTGTCCCAAAATCTAAATTGTCATAAGTTTCGTATTGGAAGATAGGAGAAGGAATATTACTAAATACTCTTCTCTGAATCATATCTCTTTGCTCTCTGTAGTATGCAGACAATGTCATCGCAGAAGAGTTAGTCAATTTCTGTTTATACCCAACCTCATAATCTACAGTACGTACAGGCTTCAAATTAGGATTATTTATAAGGTCACCCGCACCTAGATTGAAGTAGTTAAGTGCCGTCTGAATGTTATTAGATGTCGGTCTTTGGTATAGTACATCGTAGTGTGCAAAGAATCCTGCTTCATCTGATATAGGAAAAGAGAAAGCCAATCTTGGCATCCAGTTAATCTGAGGGGAATAATCTTCAAAAGAACCATCAACGTCAAATCCATCTTCTCTAATCTCTACTAAGTTTTCTCCAGCTACATAGGCCGGTGTCACTGCACTTTCAAATAATAGTGCTGGACTAGTGGCCGTACCGTTAGGCTGCAACCAAGTGTCTCCATCTCTGTATGCTATTACGTCATCTGAACCTTCACCAGCCACATATACTTTAGCATCTCCAGGTACTGACGAAGGACCTCCTCCATTAGGGAAAAAGTCATCTTTAGTCTTAATATCATATAAAGAATAGTTATCCCTAAGTACTTTAGTATTTGCATCGAAGTAATCCATACGCAGACCTATCTTGAAGATGATGTCTTTATATGCAAATTTATCTTGGATATAAGCCGAACCATAAATAGGTTTATTTGCTCCAATTTTAAAATCTCTACGCCCGTCTGCTCCTCTACTTGTGAAAAAATCTTCAAATGTTATATCTCCAGTAAGTTTTTCACCCGTATAATCATATCCGTAATAACCTACAATTCTTTCATCGTTTAACTCTCTAGCAGAGAACATACCTAATGATAGTAATGAAGGATCGATCCCATCAACATTCACGTATTCTTCAAGCGCTGTGTTGTTCAGAAGAGTTCGTACTGATTGGAAAAATTTAGAATCATCATTTACTTCTATACCATTTTGATATTGAAGGAATGTAGTATCTAGACCCCCAGGAATCTCACTAGACTCAAATGAACCTATAACTATATCTGTATTAACACCAGAAATATGATTATTAGCATTAATTCGTGCCGCTGTCCATAATCCAACTGGTGCAATGCTGTATGCTCTATTAACTCTTTGTTCTACCGCTAATCCAAGTTGGATATTGTGTCTTCCTTTTTCAGATCCACCAGGAGTAAGGTCAAACGAAACAGTTACATTTCCATTATACACATCCTGTTCTGATATACGAAAACTATTATATTCTCTTCCTACATTACTATATAGGTTACTGAACGAAGATCTAAATTCCGTTTCAGGTAGTCCATTGATTGTGTTGAATGAGGATAAAACTGGATTAATTGTTCCAGGTATAAATTCTTCAACTAATTCCCTTGAACCTTGGTGAGCGAAGAATTGATTAAATACTTGAATTTGTTCTCCGTCCCATGCAGCAGTATCAGAAATAGCACTTTCTACTGCTTGCCAACTTCGAACTTGATTACCATAGTAGCCATATTCGAAAAATCTATCTTCAAATCTTATATCCTCTCTACCAGTCTTATCATTCTCAATACCCACTTGGATTGCGTACGATAGATTTCTGAATGTAGACTTACCTAATTCTGCCTTTTCCTCTTCAGTAAGTGAAGGGTCGTTAGCCTGCTGTCCGATTTTATGACGGATTCTGAAACTACCTCTATATCCATTTCTCTTGAATTCAGGGTTATTTTGCCAATTGAACATCGACCATTCAGCATCTGGAGAGAAAAAATCACTTCTGTCGTAGAATGATCCAGAAAAAGTCACATCAATATTATCTGTAATCAATGCATCTATTTTACCCGTTAAATCTATGTTTGTATTCTGTGTATTAGGTCTAGCATCGAGCAATTGTCCATTCTTAAACTCTTCGACACTTGGTCTCTGAGTCGTACCAATAAAATATAAAGGATCGGCCTCTAATGCTGCTATGTCTTCTTCAGATGCTCTGTATACGCCCACTGCAGAAGGGGAATTATCAGCTATTTGCAGAAATTGTCCAGAAAATCTAAATCCTATGATGGATCTACCATCCTCTCTTTTCAAGAGAGGGCCAGATAAGTTAGCACTGAGTAGGTTATATCCATATGCATCAGTAAGTTCTGATGTTTCCACTTCAAAACCAGCAGAATAATTCTGTGACGGCCCTTTAGTTGTTAGTGAGATCAATCCACCAGTTACATCACCATACTTAGCCTCTATACCACCAGTAATTACTTGCAATTGCGATATCTCAGACTGAGGTATAAGTGCTGCATTAGTAACCCTAACACCATCTATATAATATACAGTACCACTTTGTCTTGCTCCTCTAATAGATATATCTCCACCGTCTTGTGATGCGATACCAGCTGTAGTGGCTGCGATGGCATTTACACTCTTGGTAGGTAGAGATTTGATATCCTCAGAAGTAACTGTACCCCCAGAAGTCGTATTATCAAATTCGATAAGAGGAACCTTGTATTCAGTTATTACTATTTCATCGGCCAATACTCCTTCCGCAATTTGGAGATCAAGCTTGTTGGATTTGTCTGCTTTTACAACTACGCCCGTCTGTCTTGCTGGAGTATATCCAACATAACTCGCTTCGACATCATAAATTCCAGGATTGATATCTGAGAAGTAATAATTACCGTCTAGATCTGTCTCAACACCTTTAACGATATTTCCATCTTTCATAAGTGCTACCGTACCAAAGAGTATCGGCTCATTAGATGTAGCGTCAGTAACTTTTCCTTGTAATGAGGTCTGGGCGATCGAAAAGCTAGTAAACATAGCAACGATACCCATAAGGAGTAAGATTTTTTTCATGCTTTACTTTATTTAAAATAAGAAGTAAAAATAATTGACTGCGGATTACTCAAAGGTTGATAACTCGTCAGTTATAAATATGTTATATAAATAGTTATTCAAAGTGCTGTAAATCAGTTAACTACATAGAATTATTAGGTATGCTTAAATACCATAGTCTCATATGTGGTCAGACTACTGCACAATGTTAATAAAATACTAATGGTTTACCAAAATTAATGTGCTCCTCTAGTCCAAATTAAGACATCTAACTTTAGAAATTATAGTATCCGCGATCTTGTACAGGGCCTCATTAGTCCATCCAGCTATATGCGGACTCAATATTACATGATCCATAACAAATAATCTAGAGTACAATTGTCTCTCATGTTCTGTGTAAGTATTGGGTTTTTCATTTTCGTAAACATCTAAACATGCACCGCTTACTTTCCCAGACTCTAGTGCTTTTACTAGATCTTCCGTATGTACTATAGCCCCTCGAGAGCTATTGATTATAATGACTCCATCTTTGCATCGATCTATATTCGCTTTGTTGATCAGGTGATGTGTATCATCATTATACGGTAAGTGAATGCTTATTATATCAGCCTTAGACCAAACTTCACTCTCACATACTATCTTAATATTAGGCTGCTCATCAAAGGATAGCTTCTTAAACTTATCATAAACCACTATATCTAGTGGCCAAGAAGATACTTTGGAAACGAAAGCACTTCCCATTTGACCGTATCCAATTATACCTATTGTCTTCCCTGCTATTTCGATTCCTCTATTCGCCTCTCTATTCCACCTAAACTCTCTCACTTCTCTATCGGCACTCAACATATTATTACATAAGGCGAGTAACATGCCTAGGCAATGCTCTGCTAAAGCATTGCGATTGCCTTCTGGAGAGTTTACCACTGCAATACCCTTGCTCTTCGCGTAAGGAATATCTATGATCTCTAGACCAGAACCTAATCTTGCAATCCACTTCAAACTATCTGACCTATCGATTAACTCTTTGTACATTTTTACTTTGCTATTGATAACAATTCCTTCGTATAAAGAAATAATCTCTTTTACTTGATCTAGAGTAATAGTTGGCTCGTACTCTACATCGTATCCTATTTCTTCTAATCCTGCTATAAGATGTTGGTGTACTCGATCAGTAATTAATGCTTTTTTCAATGTCTCCTTTTTATATTATCTGCTAATATACTGCTATGCAATATTCTGATACCGAAGAATAACTACTATTTAGAGTAATACCCTAGAGATTCTGCCTATTTTCTTAAAAAGATATGCAGAAAATTAAGATTACAAAAATGATTGTGATGGCGGTTCGAAATGTAATCGGATACGACAAATAATTGAACGGAAATCCTAAAAGAAAAAAATACATTACAAATTTAATAGCGACTTATGCCTATCGCGATAGATTTTGAAGAAAGCTGATAATTGTTCTATTTATAACGGTTTGGAGATTATATTTGCGAGCGTTTTGGACTACCATCAACCTTATCCACTATGCCAAGAGATAATTCTATCAAATCCGTGCTCATAATAGGTAGCGGACCTATCGTCATAGGCCAAGCCTGTGAATTTGACTATTCTGGA
>Ga0115561_1002666_pt1 | contig 11825 bp, 10 predicted proteins | sample COGITO_mtgs_1105_4_FD_87201 | JGI IMG/M metagenome (GOLD analysis project Ga0115561, IMG submission 87201) | Pelagic marine microbial communities from North Sea - COGITO_mtgs_110512 | ecosystem: Environmental > Aquatic > Marine > Epipelagic | place: Germany:Helgoland, sampling site Kabeltonne...
AAATAGTTGTTACACAAATAGTTGTTACAAAGAAGTGCGGGGACCTTCATTGCGATTTTCCTCTAACTCAGGCATTGCTTCTAACTCAGCCATAGCCCGGCATCTTTTATTCACGCTATGGCGGACCCGACGCTCTTTCGAGGTGGTCGATTTCGAATCACTTGATACTAACCCAAATCATGACCCACGAACACCGTCATACGTCTGATGTAGAACCAAAGTTGTAATGTCCGCTTTGTCCAAAGTTAAAGTGTCCTCTTTTGCAGGAGTGGACCTTGGTGGAGGAGTTAGTGTGTTTGAGCTGTAAGGAGCTGGATAAGTTGAGTGTGATCGAAAGAGTTGAACGAGGAGAGCTTAGTCAGGTCGATGCTGCCTTGATGATCAGTCGAAGCACCCGGCAGCTCAGGCGCCTGCTGGTTCGTTATCGTCAACAAGGCGAACAAGGCCTGGTCTCTTGTCGCAGGGGCAAGCCGAGCAATAACCGGCTCAGCAACACTCGACGCGAAGAGATCGTCACCCTCATTGCCAGCCAATATCAAGACTTTGGTCCAACGCTTGCTAACGAGATGCTCGCGGAGCGTCATAATATTCACGTTTCGGCAGAGACCGTCCGCCAGTTGATGACCGATCGAGGTATCTGGCGCGCCAAAGTACGTCGTGGTGTGAACGCGCATCCCATGCGGGAACGTCGCTCAAAGCGTGGCGAGCTTATCCAGATTGATGGTTCCCCACACGCCTGGTTCGAAGATCGTGGTCCTAAGTGTACGCTGATCGTGTTCATTGATGATGCCACCAGTGAGCTGATGGCATTGCAGTTCTGGCCGCAGGAGACCACTGAGTCCTACATGAGTACGCTGAGGCAATATCTACAGGATTATGGTCGCCCTGTGAGCATTTACAGCGACAGGCACGGTATATTTAGGCCTGTCGTCGATACAGAGAAGCCCGGGCTGACACAGTTTGGACGCGCCCTTGAAGCGCTGGATATTGAATCGATTCAGGCTAATTCACCACAAGCCAAGGGTCGTGTCGAGCGTGTGAACAGAACGTTACAAGACAGGTTAGTCAAGGAGATGCGGCTTAATGGCATCAGCACGCTAGCGGCAGGCAATGCTTTTTTGCACGAGTTTGTTGAGCGCTTCAACACACGCTTTGCCAAGCCAGCGCTCATTGCAGTTGATGCGCACCGAGAGCTAATGCATACCACGACAGAACTCGACCTGATGATGTCATTCCAAAGCCAACGCAAGATATCGAAGAACCTCGAAGTCCGTTACAACAATCAGGTCTATCAACTTATTGCCGTTGAAAGACGACGACGGCTAACAGGTGCCCAAGCGACTATTTGTGAACACTATGATGGCAGGATCAGCATATTGGTGAAGGGCGAACAGATGGACTACAAGGTATTCAAGCGCGGGGAACAACCCAAACCCGTAGAAGATGAGAAGACGCTAAACCATCGAGTTGATCAGGCTGTGAAACAACGGACGCACAAACCGAAAGCGACACACCCCTGGAAGAAACTACCTGTCACCGAGGGTGGTTACAGGGACCAGGCGTGATGACAAAGCGGACATTTCAACTTTGCAGAAAAGAGGACATTTCTACTTTGGGTTTACACCGTCATACGTCTGAACTAATTATTTCCTTTCCACATATTATCTATTCCCAAAGGTTACAAGACTATCCAAATACAAAACAACCCTCCAAACAAACATAGCTCGCTATCTGCGGGGAGGGCACTTGAACATTACGGCAGAGCCTACACAAGATTAGTTCGATTTTGGTTATCGAATAACCAACCGCTAAACGCCCAATCACTTAGCGCCGACAGAACATTATGTTGGCTAATCGACCATCGCCAGGTTAGCCAAAAAACACAAAGCCTGGTACCGGTCAACCACGGATATCCATAAGGCACCACTCTTTCATAAAACAAGCAGGCAACCGCACTGACTTGATACTCAAACTTTCGATCGAAAAGCCCTGTTATCATTCATATCCTCAATTTATACATCGGTGACCAGCCTGGCGCTTCACAAGAGCGCCCTTACGGTCGTTATGATTAGGGCATCCGCTATATTTATAGCTCTTTTTTTTTGGCTTTTCCGTGCGGGTATTAAGGCAAAAACTGGACTAATTTAGGACTAGTTTTTATATTTTCAAATTCTCACCGGGTGATAATTATTGCGATAAATTGGCGTGACAAACGAAATAAAACAGGCTACTCGCGGTGCAGCAAAGTGACATCATGCACGACGTGTTAGCTGTCTACCGTCGATACCTATTAATAGCCATATGGACCCATCCACCAACAAGCCCCGACGTTAGAGCTCTACTGAAAAAGGCGACTAACTCTTCAGTTGTTTGATCCTAGATATGGTGTTTACCTAAATCAGGCTCATCGAGTTGCAGCAAGAAGCCAATGAGTTCATCAGCGTCGTAAATGTTTACAGCATCGAAATTTAATTGAGCGTTCATAAATAATTTCTCTTATCAAAAAGGGGCCTTTGGTTTAAGTAAATATATGACCCAAAACACCGCAAGAAACACTCCGTTAGAAAGACGCTTGCAACGAACCAGATCGGCCAAGGGCAGTTTTGTTGCTACGTTTCGCCAGGTCTTTTTACGCCATGGCTTGACTATGGGTTTTATTGCACTGGGCTGTCTCTTGTTACCCGGTGCCCAGACAGCGATCGGATGGAGTTTAGCCTCTCTGTTATCAGCACCCTTTTCTTACCTCGCGGCGCTGTCTGCCCTACTGGTTTTCTGCGTCCTTTTTCTCGTCTTTAAGGGCCATAAAATCAGACATGCTGAACTGGTTTGGCTGGTCTACCTGCTATTTATCTCTGCCGCAGAGGAGGTGGCTTTTCGATTGATGTTACCCAGTTTACTCACCGGGACCATTAATATGACTTCCGCGGCAATAGTGAGTAATCTGCTGTTTGCAGGCATCCACTTCGTCACGTTGCGCTGGAAGTTTATAAACTGCGTCGGGGTCTTTTTTGCAGGTTTGGGCCTAAGCCGCCTGATGACATCAACTGAAGATATTGCTTTCCTGATTTTGGTCCATCTGTTTTTCACTTTTTTGAATACGCCAACCCCGCCTAATCAGCGACGAACCACAGGCATCAGCAAGCAACACTAGTAGGGCAGAGGTGCCGTTAGCTGGGTCGGGCACCGACTTATGCGTCAAAAGACATCCTCGCTAGCATGAGATTTCTCCACTTCGCTTCGCTACGGTCGAAATGACGGGAAGGGGTGGCGGGTCCGCCCGACCTCGCGCCGGCTCGACCAGATGTCATCCCGACCGAATCGAAGGATTAATGACAACGCTTTAAAAATGCGCCCATCTTTGGCTAAAAACGTTCACTGGGATTACCGTGAACGGGGTCTTTTGATGCAACATGTCTCAAGCTTTTCACTGTTTCTGTTTCTGTTTCTGTTTCTGTTTCTGTTTCTGTTCCTGTGCCCCAGAGCGAGAATAGATGGACGTCGTTTATCGCATATGAGCAGCTCACGTCGTTACAACAACTAAAGATCGAAAAGCGAGCAAAGCACGCTTCAAGAAAACATCAGGCACAAGCCGATGAACAGTATCTCGCCGTTACAAACCCCCAGCCACTGCCAAGACTAAGTCCGTTGCTCGCGCCACCAATCAGGCACCTCGATCGGCATCGCTTGGCTGTTTGCTATCATTAACGGCGTTGCATCTATTTGAGGTTCTTGAGGATTAGAGGGCACGAGTCCCTTAGACCCCCGATCCATAGGATCCACCCACTTGACCCAGTGGTCTTCAATGATTTCGCCGAACTTCTCACCAAAGTCTTCGTGGTGGTCACTACTTTGATGAATCAAAAACGCCTGGAAATCGTCAAACGACAGCAGCGCATAATACTCACCGCGCACCGGACCGCGAAAGAACTCATATCTACGGCATCCGGGTTCAGTTGACCAGGTATCCTGGTAGAGCACTGCTTGCATATCTTCGTACGCGGTTTCTTGACCTGCTTTTACCTTTATATACGACAGTAGTGTTGCCACGATTGACTCCTACATAAGTTAATGAGCATCTCCCGCCTCTAGGATATTCATGTGGTCAGCAAAAAACCAATGTGAATTAACAAGCTCCCGACCTACAGCGCCGAGAGCCAACTTGGTAATTTCAGCCACTAAGAACGACAACTGCGGGATTTGAAGACAAGATCCAATAAACCAGAGCCAGTAGCAAGGAGAATGACCCATTGCCCTGGAACAGGCCCTGAAACAATGCTCTAAAACAATGCCCTAAAACAATGCCCTGAAGCCCTATCCTGAACAAATTTCCTAAAATGTCCTAAATACTCGACTAGCCGTATCGGCCACCATGATATTGCCAATAGATTTTTAAGGCACTAATACATATCATGATGCGTTTTTTAGGCTGCCTAGCCGCCGACAACAGGAACACCGCTATGACTGAGTTGACCAAAATCCTGCTAGATGAAACAGAGATGCCAACGCAGTGGTACAACATTGTGGCAGACTTGCCAGAGCCTCCCCCTCCACCGCTTCACCCCGGTACTCACGAGCCTGCAACCGCTGAAGATTTTAGCGCGCTTTTTCCAAAGGCGTTAATAGCCCAGGAAATGTCCCAGGAACGTTACATTGATATCCCTGGAGAGGTTCTGGATGTCTATCGACTTTGGAGACCCAGCCCCCTATTCCGTGCACATCGTCTGGAAAAGCTCCTGGATACACCCGCAAAAATCTATTACAAGTACGAAGGTGTTTCACCCGCAGGATCCCATAAACCCAATACAGCGGTTCCACAGGTCTGGTATAACGCCCAGGAAGGTATTACCAAGCTAACGACAGAAACCGGCGCAGGTCAGTGGGGAAGCTCTTTGGCGTTCGCCTGCGCCCAGTTTGGTCTTGAATCCGAAATTTGGCAGGTGGCTGCCTCGTATCGAGCCAAACCACATAGACGCACGATGATGGAAATCTGGGGCGGTAAAGTTCACCCTAGCCCTTCTGACGTCACTGAGTTCGGACGTTCGCTGTTAGCGCAGGATCCTGATCATCCTGGGTCATTGGGCATCGCAATATCTGAAGCGGTAAGTCAGGCTATTGAGGACCCCAAGACACGCTACGCGCTCGGCAGCGTGCTTAATCATGTGCTACTTCACCAGACGATTATTGGCGAGGAAGCGCTGCTGCAACTTGCCAAGGTTGGCGAGGTTCCCGACGTGCTCGTTGGTTGTACCGGCGGTGGTTCAAATTTTGGAGGCCTTGCCTTCCCGTTTCTTCGCGAGAAGCTCAAAGGTAAGATGAATCCGATCATTCGCTGTGTCGAACCAACGGCGTGCCCTACCCTTACCAAAGGGCAGTACCGTTATGACTTTGGAGACACAGCCGGACTAACCCCGTTAATGAAGATGCACACGCTGGGTGCTTCGTTTATTCCAGAACCCATACATGCAGGAGGCCTTCGATATCACGGAATGGCACCGCTGGTCTCTCATATTTACGAACTAGGTCTGGTTGAAGCAATCGCCATACCCCAGACAGAGTGTTTCGCGGGCGCCCTACAGTTCGCCCAAAGCGAGGGCATTGTTCCTGCACCTGAGCCAACCCACGCTATTGCCGCCGCTATCCGCGAAGCTCTGTTGTGCAAAGAAACCGGAGAAGAAAAGACGATTCTCACAGCCCTATGCGGCCATGGTCACCTGGACCTGGCTTCTTACGATAAATATATGTCGGGCGAGATGGTTGATCTGGACCTATCGGACGATGTCATTGAAGCCGCCATGAAAGGCGTACCTGTCATTGGCTAACCAGCGCGATCCACGAACCGCAATAAAATACGGGAAGAAACTATGAAACACACTGGATTTATGACCTTAAAAATCGCGGCGCTTTTGGGCACCGGACTGCTGTCGTTGCCATCACAGGCCGAAAACGCTGATAGACAGGACCAGGCCTCACAGCTTATGGAAGAGCTTGTCGTGACTGCCCGCCGAAGAGAAGAAGGCCTGCAGGACGCTCCTCTCGCGGTTTCAGCCTACACCAAAGAAACGCTGGACTATCGCGGCGTAACGCGACTGGATGAAATCGCCCGTTTTGTGCCCGGATTAACTTTGGAAAATAACCCGAGCTTTGGCGGAGCTTCCAATTCAGCCGCCATTTACCTACGAGGTGTTGGCCAGAAAGAATTCTTGCCAACGACAGAACCCGGCGTTGGCCTGTATGTTGACGGGGTTTACGTCGCTAGATCAGTCGGCGCTATCCTGGATATTGTAGATGTAGACCGCTTGGAAGTATTAAGGGGGCCCCAAGGCACGCTGTTTGGCCGAAACACGATTGGCGGGGCCATATCAATCAATACTATTAAGCCAGAACCCGGCGGCGAACTAGAGGGCGAACTCTCGGTTTCTGCGGGTACTGATAGCCTGCTCAGGGTGAAGGGCGTCATTCATGTACCCATCAGCGATACGTTTGCAACTCGCCTATCCCTGGCGTCATTGGAACAGGATGGCTATGTAAAAAGAACAGACGGCATCGATCTTGGCGACGACGACACCCTCACAGCCCGGTGGACATTCGCCTGGCAGCCTAACGACAAATTCTCTGCTGACATCGCCTTTGATATGACCCGGGATCGCGAAAATGGTCCGGCCATGGAACTGATCGGCATAGACTTTACTGACCTTAGCCAACTCATTGGCGTTGTCTTGGCACCGCCCCCCCCAATGGCATTTATCCATAACGTCACGTTCGCAGCCGTCGCTCCGGGCGTGCCCTGCGCCGCGACTAATGCGCTAGGTAACGGGATTACATCAAACCCATCTATCGCCAACTGTTATGACGATCGCTTTATCGGCGCCGATGGCAGTAACGAAGGCACTGCCCCAGCCTTCTCTGAGACTGATGTCTTCGGCACATCTGTGACCTTGAACTACAACGTTAATGATGCCTTGATCCTGAAGTCGATCACCGCCTGGCGGGAACTCGACTCTGAGTTCGCTCGGGATGGCGATCATTCGCCACACAGGATATCGCAGTTTTATGACGACCTTCAGCAGGACCAATTCAGCCAGGAACTACAACTTTTGGGTAGCCATGATCGCCTAAACTGGATTGTTGGTCTTTACTACTTCAGCGAAGACGGCAGCAATGAAAACATCCTGGATTTCACGGTTTCTAACTTTCGTTCGGGTGGTGCATTCGACAACGAAGCGTGGGCCGCGTTCGCCCAGTTAACCTACGACCTTACCGATAGGCTGCACCTCAGTGTTGGCGGCAGATATACGGACGAACAAAAGTCTTTTCGGCCTGACCAGATCATTTTCACTAACTATTTTGCCGGCATCAGCCAAGTAGTGCCCCCGGGCAATCCGCTTGCCCCGCTGGACGCCCCTTTTTTGCAGGCCGGTGAACGAATCCTGCCCTTTGTTGAAAAGCAAATCGACATAGACGAGTTCACCCCAATGGTGAACCTATCCTTTAATGCCACCGACGACGCCATGTTGTACTTGAGCTATTCAGAAGGCTTCAAGTCGGGTGGCTTTACGCAGCGAGTTTTCCCTCCCGTGGTTGCTGGATTTACTGCCCCACCCGGTACGCCGGATATCGACCTTATCCCAACCTACGAGCCCGAATTTGTTGAGGTGCTGGAGTTTGGATTCAAAACCAGTTTTATGGACAACAAGGTACGCCTCAATGGTGCTATCTTCCAAACAGATTACGAGGACTTACAGGTTCAAGTCTTTAACAGCGTAGCACCCGTCACCCAGAACATAGGCGCTGCGACGATTAACGGACTTGAACTGGAATTAATGGCCTCACCCGGTAACGGCTGGTTTTTTGAGGCAAGCCTTGCTCTGCTTGATGCCGGTTATGATGATATCGATACCAGTGTTACTTTGATTGGCAAAAAGTTCGATTTTGAACGTGTCCCGGAAACCACCGTTAGTCTTGGCGTATCAAAAGAAATTTCGTTAAGCGATCTGGGTATTTTGACGTTTAGAGCGGACTGGAGCTACCGTTCAGAAACCTTTAACGACGCCTACAACACCACGTTACTCGAGACAGACAGCTATGACCTGTTTGACGCTAGCGTTCGCTGGTCAAACCCGCAGGACGACTGGACGGTTGTACTTTCAGGCCGAAACCTGACCAACGAAGAGTTTTTGGTAACAGGTGTTTACGGTACTGCCTTTCAGTCCTACGAAGGCACCTATAATCGCGGCCGGCAATGGCAGCTTGAGGTACGCAAGCACTTTAATTAATCGCAATATGACGACCATCGCAGGGAGCAGAACGTGGCCAGAGTACGTATCGCCAAACCAGAAAAAATAGATGACCCGGCTATTCAGGGTATATTCGAATGGGTCACAGAAATGGAAGGAAAGGTACCGAATCATTTTTATGTAGAACTCAACTTTCCGGAATTTTTCACAGCCAAACTCGGCGCCACCAAAGTACTGTGGGAAGCTGGCGAACTTTTGATGGAAGAGATTCAACACGTTGGCATCCTTGTTTCCCAGGCGAACGGATGCTCATATTGCACTGCCGCATTCTGCACGATCCTCAACCACGGCATGGGTACGTCAGAAGACTATATCCAATCACTACTGGCGTCAGGCACTAAGGCAGCGAGAGGCGAACGGCTAGGAGCTATTCTGGACTATGCTTTGCAGGTTAACAGCAACCCGGCGGATGTTACGGACGCTCAGGTAGATCACCTGAGAGACGTCGACCTTACTGACAAGGGCATCGTGCAACTTACCCATGTTGTTAGCGACTTCTCGTCTTACAACACCCTAAACCTGGCACTGCAAACTGACTATGATTATCGGGACTTGTGGCAGCATTTGACCGACCAGCAGCGTTAGCCAAAGTGGTTAAGACAAAGTGGCTAAAACAAGGTGGCTAAAACAAAGCATTAATGTGCTTTTCATCGACACCCCGCAAGAGAACCTGAATCTTTGACATGACCTGATTACTTGCCCTTCTACACCAACATTCTGGCCCTAGATGTTGGCGCTAAGCACAAAAGAACCCCGTGAACTCGCCCAAAAAGCCTTTTTTACATCATAAAGCGCTATATCTGACACCGCTTTAGGTGGTAACGCCGTATTTATCTATACTAGGCGTAAAGTGGTTTTCTATTTCGAGTTAATAAACACTGATGAAGACTTGGTTTAAATTTTTGCTGGCAGGCTCTCTGATTGGCCTTGTGTTTCCGAGCGCTGCTTTAATATGGGTCATTTACGGCATCAATGAACCCGGGACCCCCGACGATATTTGGCTCGCTCATAAGACATTTCCACTTCTTTTTATTATTGATCTCGCGCCTTTCGTATTAGGTCTGGTGTTTTTAATTTTCGGTTCCCAGGTCCGGAAACTGGGTGCAGCAAGATCAATCATCGAAGAGGAGTACATGAAGGCTCTTTCTGTCGCAAACATCCCCATCATTATGATCAGAATTAATGGCACCGTGGAAAACTGCAATGAGGCCGCCGGGAAATTACTGGGCTTTCCTTCGACAGAAATTATTGGCAAAAACATCCTGAGAGATTTTGTTAAAGCTGATGCTCAGGATAAAAACCTGGCTGTGTTTACAGAGTTGTTGCAGACCAAAGAGCTTCAAAACGTGGAAATACCCCTGATAGATGCCGTCGGTGGCACCAAATTGGTTTTAATCAGCGCTAAAGTCAGACTGAACATCCTAAAGGAGGTGGATGGTTTTGTGATATTTGGTCAGGATATTACACAGTTGCGTCATCAAGAAGCCCAGATCAACAGGGAGCAGCAACTTGCAAGAATTGGTCAATTAACCGGCGGCGTGGCCCACGACCTTAACAATATGCTTAATATCATCGCTGGGAATATACGGTTCCTCCAGGATTCTCCCGGCGTTAAAGACACCGACGCAGAAGAACTGATCGAAGATATCGAGTCTGCGGCTGTTGACGCCGTTGATTTAGTCAACCGACTTTTGTCTTTCAGTCGAGAACGCCCCACCGCACCCACTGAAATGCCTGCTAAAACTATTATTGACGAGGGTGAAAAATTAGCGCGCCGATTAAAAAAATCGTCCAATATTCTTTTGGCGTTCGATGATTTTAACGATGAAGCCAGGGTAAACATAGACTTCGTCTGGTTCAAAAACTGCTTGCTGAACCTGATCAACAACGCCGCAGAATCAATGAACGCAGGCACAATCACTGTCACAGCGGTCGTTGAAAACTCGTCAAGCGCTAAGATCTCGGGGTCGTCAACCAAGGTCCTTCGTATTTCGGTCACTGACGAAGGTTGTGGAATCACTAATGCTTCATTAACAAGGGTGTTGGAACCCTTTTACACAACGAAAGGCCCAGATCAGGGCACCGGTTTAGGACTCGCGATGGTGGATAAATTTTGCCAGGAAAGTGGCGGATATTGCACAATTTCCTCAGTGATCGACGTAGGGACCACAGTATCAATGATTCTCCCGATAACGAAGTCAGGATCCAATGATCAAACCGACACTAGCAACAGCATGCCACCCCCGTAGACCGGCCAAACGCTGATGACGGGAGTTTGATCAGGTTAAAACGGTCAACATTATTCACAACAACAGATCTGTCATTCGTTAACGACATGAATGTTCCAACCCTACTTCTTTCGCGCGTTTGCGAAGGCCTCCGCCATAGCGTTTGCCGGGGCAGGCTCTCGGTCTTTACTTGAACGCCCCCGCTTGGCACCATCTGGTTTATTATTCGCTTTAACTTGTCCTGTCTTTTCCTTCTTGCGGGGTGCGATGCCTTCTTCGACCGGATTATCCAACCGCATACTTAGGCCGATTCGCTTTCTATCGACATCAACCTCCATCACCTTCACTTTAACAATGTCACCTGCCTTAACCACCTCGTGAGGATCTTTGATGAATCGATTCGCCAGTGCTGAAATGTGGACCAATCCATCCTGATGGACTCCAACGTCAACAAATGCCCCAAAATTTGTCACGTTAGTCACAACGCCTTCCAACATCATCTCTGGTGTTAGGTCCGTCATCTTATTCACGGCGTCACTGAACTTTGCCGTTTTGAACTCTGGCCTCGGATCCCGCCCAGGCTTTTCAAGCTCAGCAAGGATATCTTGGATCGTCGGCAAACCAAACTTGGCGTCAACATAATTTTGGGCAATGACCGCTTTGAGCAACTGTGGTTTTTGCATCACAGCTTTGATGGACTCGTTTAAGTCGCTCAGCATTTTTTCTGCTACCGGGTAGGCCTCCGGGTGAACTGCAGAGGCATCCAGGGGGTTTTCACCGCCACGAATACGCAAGAAACCTGCAGCTTGTTCAAACGCCTTAGGCCCCAGTCTAGGAACGTCCAACAGTTCTTGTCTTGAACGATAGGGCCCGCGCTCATTACGCAAAGCGACCAGGTTTTCTGCTAACGAGGAGCTTAATCCAGAAATCCGTGCAAGCAGGGGCGCTGACGCGGTATTCACATCAACACCGACGCTATTCACACAATCTTCCACTATCGCATCAAGCGCCCGGTCTAGTTTGAGTGGGTTGGCATCATGTTGATATTGACCAACGCCTATCGACTTTGGCTCGATCTTCACGAGTTCTGCCAGTGGGTCTTGCAAACGCCGGGCGATAGAAACCGCACCCCGCAAACTCACGTCGAGTTCGGGGAACTCCTTTGCGGCCAATGCTGAAGCGCTATATACAGACGCACCAGCCTCTGAAACGATAATCGAATGTAAACCCAACCCTGGCATCTCCTTCTTTAAGGTGCTCATTAAGCTATCGGTTTCCCGTGAGGCTGTGCCGTTGCCAATCG
>Ga0115561_1002673_pt1 | contig 11805 bp, 9 predicted proteins | sample COGITO_mtgs_1105_4_FD_87201 | JGI IMG/M metagenome (GOLD analysis project Ga0115561, IMG submission 87201) | Pelagic marine microbial communities from North Sea - COGITO_mtgs_110512 | ecosystem: Environmental > Aquatic > Marine > Epipelagic | place: Germany:Helgoland, sampling site Kabeltonne...
CTGTTATCTTTTCTTTCATATTATTTCGTTTCAGAGTATTTTAAAAAACAGTAATAACCTCGTGCTTGTAATACTTAATCAGTTCGAGGTTGATACTCTTTATTTTAAACTTTTCAGTTGATTTAAGTTAAGTAGTTATTAGATACAGTAATCCCCTTTGAGGGTTTTTACTCCTTTAGAATAGTGAGTTTTAAATTTCCTCTGACCAGTTAGTTTTCATCCCCCATATCAGATTTATAGTAAAACCATTTTTGTAACTATTGGTGAAACCTTTTCCGTTATGTTTAGATATTATTTCAATCCCACAGAATACTAACCAACTTCTAACCCTAATCCTTTCCCCATCTTCGTTTCCTCATCTATGGTTGTTGGATAAAGGGTGGTCTACTCTGAACCCCTATGATGGAGAGTAGGTTACATCTATAAATATTAGAAACTTTAGAAAACGTAAAGAAAATGAGTAAAAAAGAAGAAATAACTTCTGCCAAATCTAACAGAGGTTGTTAGTACCCTATATTTAGTACCCATAAGATTTTGATAGTACCCTATAGGTACTTAATTTAGTACCCAAGGGCACTATTATTTTATATAACTAATTGCATATCAGTATATAAAAAAATGGTATTGGTACTGGAGGTACCACATTTAAATCCTTTAAATCATTGATTTAGAGGATTTTTTGTTTTTGAACAAAACTGAAAATGAAGTGTATAAATTCTTTTTCTGTTCGCCCTAGAAAATAAAAAATCGTTTATCTTAAACTAAATACTATATCTATGAAATTGAATTTACTTTTGTTTTTCTTTAGCACCCTCGTAACATTGAGTTGGGCACAGACACCTAATCTATCGAAATATAACGAGGAAATTAAAAAAGTCGAAAAAACTGTCAAATACTTTGAAGTTGAGAAGATCAATGATCAATTTTATATGTTGATTGGCGGAGGCGGTAATGTTGGGATTTATATTTCAGATGAAAACGTAGTCATGGTAGACAATAAATACGAAATCATAGAAGAGGTACTTATGTCTTCTCTGAGAGAAATCACAGCCAAACCGATAAAATACATCATCAATACTCATTATCATCATGATCATTCTGACGGAAATAGAGCTTTTGGAAAAATGGGGATTCCAATAATTTCGCATGAAAATGCAAAAATAAGAATGCAAAAAGTAACAACTCTTTACGGTGGAATTTATGATTTTATAGACGGTTTTGTTCAAGGTCAATACCCATCGGAGGCACTTCCCATAATTACATACAACAGTAAACTGACACTCTCAGAAGGTGGTGAAGCTATCGAAATGTATAATTTCGGATCTGGTCATACCGATGGCGATACCATAATATATTTTAAAAACGCAAACATTATGCACACGGGTGACGCCTTCGTTCGGTATGGGTATCCTTATGTGGATCTGAATAATGGGGGCTCTATCAAAGGAATTATCGAGGTATTAGGATCTATTGCGGCGCTCGCAGATGATCAAACGGTTATTATGCCGGGTCATGGAAACTTGAGTTCTAAACAGGATGTACTCGATCTGAGGGATTCGCTCATGAACCTCTACCAGAAAACAATTCTAGGGTTAGAAAATGGCCGCAGCTATCAAGAAATTGCGGATTCAATAGAGGAAACATTGGTGGGAGATCCCAATATGCCGAAAGCTGAGATAACCAAGATAAACTACATCAAATCAATTGAATTGGAGTTGAAGAACTAATCTTGGCTGCGAGAAGTTTTTAGTTTCGAAAAATGAAATTGAAAATACCCAGTAGGATCTGATTACTCTTTAAAATCAATCAAAGGATCTACCGGAGGTTTTTCTAAGACCTGTTCTTCTAATTGCTCTACATTTCGAAGCTTGGAGAGCATCATTCTGGAGCGCGTTGTTACTAAGGTTTCAATTTCATTATTTGCTTCATTGAGTTTTTTCTGTGCTTTCTCAAGAACCCCACCGAAGGTTGTAAACTCTTTTTTAACCGATGAAAGTACATTCCAAACCTCACTGCTTCGTTTCTGAATTGCAAGTGTTTTAAAGCCCATTTGTAGGCTGTTCAACATTGCAGCTAGAGTTGTGGGACCTGTAATCACTATTTTATAGTCCCGTTGCAGATCCGTTATTAAATTAGGTTGCCTTACAATTTCGGCAAAGAGGCCTTCGATAGGTAAAAACATAATCCCAAAATCGGTAGTATGTGGCGGATCGATGTATTTACTAGAAATCTCTTTAGCGAAGCGTTTAACAGATTGCACCAAAGCTTTTATGGAAGCATCTATTGCACCCGTATCTCCTGCGTCGTATGCAGTTTGAAGACGGACATAGTCTTCTTGAGGGAATTTTTCGTCAATGGGCAGATAAACAGCGGAGTCGTTGGTATCCTTACCCGGAAGTTTAATTGCGTATTCAACGAGAGCATCGGATCCCTTTTTGGTTTTAACATTCGATTCATATTGCTCTGGAGATAAAATTTGTTCCAAAATATTACCCAACTGTATTTCTCCTAAAATCCCTCGAGTCTTAACATTGCTCAAGACTTTCTTTAAGTCCCCTACTCCCGAAGCTAAATGTTGCATTTCTCCCAATCCTTTTTGTACTTGAAGTAATTGCTGGGTTACCGTTTCAAAAGATTTGCCCAGACGTTCTTCAAGGGTTTTATGGAGTTTTTCATCTACTGTTTCTCGCATTTTCTCCAAGCGGATCTCTGTAGTTTTTACCAACTCTTCTTGATTTTGGTTCATTTGATCGAACTTTTGACGTTGCAAGTCGTTGAACTCTTTAACGTTTTTAGAAAATGCATCTTGAAACTCTTTGAGGTTGATTTTCAATTCTCCTCGATTTTCTTTTGCTGTAGCATTTAAGGTTTCGTTTAATGAAACCAACTTCAGTTCCATTTTCTCCGTCAAACGCTCCAATCCTTGGGTGAGTTCTTGTCGGTTCTCTTTTAAGCTTTTAGAAAATTCTTCTCGGTTGATCAGAAACTCGTTTCGAATACTGTTCTGAAGAACTTCGTTCAATTCAGAAGGTGCTTGTTGACCTGGTTTCTTTAGTATTAAATACAGCACCCCCAAGAGAGAGGCCAACGCAGCTACAGTAGTTAAAATAAGCATATTAAAATTTATTGAAAATTAATGATTTATTTCATTAGTGGAAACAATTGAGAAAACTACTTATCAACCTTTGTGGCAAAAAGCCTTTAAAATAAAAAAAGCCCTCCAAGTAATTGGAAAGCTCTTCACTGGTTTTCTACAAACCTCTTGCACTTTCGTGCAAGCAACACAACTTCTTTTCTCTGAAGCAGAGTAAATTTGAAACCAAAGATAGGTTTTTCCTTGGAACTTTAATTCTAAAACAAATTATTCATAAACTATTGTTATCATTTTAGCTACACAGGCAGGTTTTCGGACACCTTTAATCTCGATGGTTACCTTCCAAATAATCTTGAGGCTATTGAATTTTTGATCTTCAGCACTCTCGATATGGACAATGCCGCGTAAGAAAGAACCCTCGGTTACAGGATGGGGAAAACGCACCTCTTCTAGTCCGTAATTATAGCCCATTTTAAGGGAGGAGACTTCGAGAACGTCGGTTAAGAATTTTGGGATTAATGCAATTGATAAAAACCCATGGGCTATGGTTGACTTATAAGGTGACTCCAGTTTGGCGCGCTCTTGATCGACATGGATCCATTGATAATCTTTTGTCGCTGCTGCAAAATGATCGATCATTTCTTGCTCGACTTGTAACCATGGTGATGGTTCTAATGTGGTTCCTTGTAGGGTTTTAAATTCAGTAAAATCTTTTAAGATCATTGGGATTCTTGTTTAGGGTTTTGATTTTAAATTATTTATTGATCATTCAAACTGCTTGAATATAAGGTCATTCATAATATGGGCATGCATCTCTATGTTTTCATCCGTAAACGGCGATAACCCATATTCTGCTTCTAATGTCTGAGCAAGAACAAAAAAGCTACTTGTTGCTCCAAACATAATGCTTACAAAATTTGCAACAGGAATGGCTTTGAATTCAGCTAAATCTTTACTTTCTGTTATGGGTTTGTGACTGAACCACACTACAGGCATAAGCAAGTGCTGACTGACAAAATCGTATCGCCATGATTTTCTGCCCATTTCCTGAAGTAAAATTTTATACATGGAAGGAAATTTTGCCATCAGATGTAAATATTGTCTTGTAAACGCTTTTAGCAGTGCTATTCCACTCAAATCACTGTGTTCTTTTCTTACTTCTTCATAGCGCTCCATAATCTTTGCCGACAAATGAATGATGGACTGCTTCCAAAGGTCTTCTTTATTTTCAAAATGGTAACTAATCAAGGGTGTGGTTACGCCTACCATGGCTGCAACTTCTTTGAGTTGGGCTCCTTCATAACCATGCTCTGAAAAAACAACCAAAGCAGCTTCTAACAAAACTGTGGTGTCTAGTTTTTCTGACGCGACGGGTCTCCCTCTTTTTCTTTTAACATTCAAACTACTCATAAAGAAATCATTGTAACTTATTTTCTAAAAACATCTCGAATATGAAAATAATGAAATTTATTTGAAATTAAATTGAAATTAAATAAAATTTTCATCATTTTTGTAGCGTATATTCACCTACAGTTTTTTGTTACATACTGCAAATTACTAGAAGTAAACTGAAAAAGAAACTTATTAAAGAAAATATATGAAGATTTTAGTTTGTATAAGCAACGTTCCCGACACCACATCAAAAATAAATTTTGTGGATTCGAATACAAAATTCGACACCCAAGGGGTGCAATTCATCATTAACCCAAATGATGAGTTTGGTCTAACCCGCGCTGTGTGGTTTCAACAAAAACAACAAGCAGAGGTAACCGTTTTGACTGTTGGTGATGCCAGCTGCGAACCAACCCTACGAAAATGCCTGGCCATTGGTGCGGACAAAGCAATTCGCGTTGATACTGATCCTACTGATGGTTATTATGTAGCCAAACAAATCGCTGCAGTTTGCGAAAAAGAATCTTATGATCTAATAATTGCTGGAAGAGAATCTATTGACCACAATGGCGCTATGGTTCCGGGTTTAGTTGCTGGGATGTTGGATTATGAATACATCACCAATTGTATTTCTTTAGAAATAGAAAATGATCAAGCTACAGCTGCTCGTGAAATTGACGGTGGAAAAGAAATCGTAAGCAGTGGGTTTCCTCTAGTAATTGGAGCTCAAAAAGGCTTGGTTGAAGAGTCGGACCTGATCATACCCAATATGCGGGGAATTATGCAAGCGCGTAAAAAACCTCTTGAGGTTATGGCAGCTACAGATGCCGTTGCTTTTTCAACTGTTATTTCTTTTGATAAACCAGCTCCAAAAGGAGAGGTTAAGTTGATTGACGCAGACGACATAGATACTTTAATCGATTTACTTCACAACGAAGCAAAAGTTATTTAACTCTTTTTAAAAACGAACTTATGGCAGTAGTAATATACACAGAAACAGAAAATGAAAGTTTTAAAAAAGTAGCTTTCGAAATTGCATCTTACGGAAAAGCTTTAGCGGACCAAGTGGGACAAAAACTTGTTGCCGTTACTTTTAATCAAGAAGACGGGAGTGCACTAGGTACTTATGGAGTTGATGAAGTCGTTAATATAACTGGCGCTTTCACCTCTAGTTTTTCTGCAAAAAAATACGCAGCTGCACTCGCTCAAGTTGCTTCGGAAAAAGAAGCTTCCTTAGTCGTTGTAAGCTCAAGTGCGAACAGCAAATATTTAGCTCCTTTATTAGCTGTTAAATTAGCAGCAGCATACACCTCCAATGTAATCGCTCTTCCAGAAAGCACCGAACCCCTTACACTCAAAAGAACCTGTTACACCAGCAAAGCATTGAGTATTGTAAGCTCAAACCAACCGATTAATATCATTGGATTGTCTAGTAATGCTTTTGGAATTATTGAAACACAAAGTAGCCCATCACAAAGCAGTGTTGCAGTAGAGGAAGCCACAAGCTCTATGCGGGTTTCTGCAGTAGAAAAAGTTACCGGTGTAATTACCATAGCCGATGCCGATGTAGTAGTATCGGGTGGACGTGGACTCAAAGGCCCAGAAAACTGGCACTTGATCGAAGATCTAGCCGCTACACTTGGTGCTGCAACTGCATGTTCCAAACCTGTTTCTGACATGGGATGGAGACCCCATAGCGAACACGTTGGTCAAACTGGAAAGCCAGTAGCTTCTAATTTATATATCGCCATTGGTGTTTCTGGAGCGATTCAGCATTTAGCAGGAATCAATTCGTCTAAAGTAAAAGTAGTCATCAATATTGATCCTGAAGCGCCGTTTTTCAAAGCTGCAGACTACGGAATTGTGGGAGATGCTTTTGAGGTACTTCCAAAATTAATTGAAAAATTAAAAGCCTTTAAGGCGGCTTAAGTTTTTAATACCACATCTTCTTAAAAGGCACTCCAGAAGTGCCTTTTTTAGTGTATCAAAACAAGGAGCCTACACTGGGTTGATTAGTTGGTTGTTTACGAATAAAAAGGGTTAACAATTAATACTATCTTTATGTTTCTATTTTTGAACAATTATATAATTAATTATTAAAAGAAAGCGTTGTTATACTCAGGTGCTCAAAAAAAACGTACTGCTTCCTGTATACTGATGCTGTGGATCAACTTGCTTCTGAGTCAGACTTCAAACCCTCCCGTATTGAAAGCAGAAGGAGATCAAGCCTACTGTAGGCTTTCCGAACACAAGATCGTCACTGAATTTTCCATTGAAAATAATGGTGGTAGTACAGTCACAGCAGTTTATATTCAAATTTCCCAAGGCTATGTGCAAGGAGAAGATGTTTTACGCCTCAACGGAACACATGACATAAGCAGCAGTTGGAATGCAGCTGAAGCAAAACTAACCCTGCAAAGTGCTGCATCGGGAAGTGATTACAACGATCTTGTTGACGCCGTTAAAGATGTTGTTTTTTACAGCAATAATCCAGAGCCAACTAATGACAAGTATTTTTCAATAACAATAGGAAGTGCCAACTACCTCCCCTCTACGCAACACTACTACGAGTTCGTTCCAAGTTTAGGCATCCGGTGGTCGGATGCTAAAATTGCCGCAGAGAACAGAAATTATTTCGGAATACAAGGGTACTTAGCAACAATTTTATCCTCAGATGAGGCCGATATTTCGGGCAAACTGGCCACAGGAGTTGGCTGGATTGGAGGGTCGGATCAGGAGACAGAAGGAACTTGGAAGTGGGTAACCGGACCTGAAGCGGGTACAGTATTTTGGACGGGGCTTTCGAATGGAAGCTCGCCCAATTACGCCAATTGGAATACGAATGAACCTAACAACATAGGGAACGAAGACTATGCCCACATAACCGATCCATCGGTTGGATTTGCTGGATCTTGGAACGATTTACCAAACAATAGCTTAAGCTCTGGCCCTTTTCAAGCCAAAGGATATGTCGTAGAATATGGGGGTACACCTGGAGATCCTGAACTCAATATTTCTGCGAGCACCCGCCTAGTAATGCCCCGAATTATTAGTGCAGAAAATTCTGAAGCATGCCTAGGAACACCACAAACACTAAGTGTGAGTGCTACGGTCTCGGAAATAAATTGGTATACTAGTGAAACTGGGACTACCGTTCTATTTACGGGATCAACAATTACCGTACTCCCTAGCAACACCACAACTTATTGGATTGACCTCATCCCGAGCGACTGCCCAAATGAAGTTCGAACTCCGGTCACTGCAACGGTAAATCAATTCCCAATAATCCTCAATCGAAACCTGCTTGTAGAACAATGCGACAATGATACTTTAAATGATGGGAAAACACGCTTTAACCTCAATGCCTTGGGGTCGCTTATTTCTCAAAACTACCGCAATGAAACATTTGAATTTTACACCAACCCAAACTACGACATTACTTCTTTAATTTCGAATCCATCTACTTACCAAAACACCGCTTTCGAAGAAGTTCTTTTTGTAAAAACAAGCTCTGTCTTTGGTTGTTCTGAAACTTCGTCGTTGACAATTAAAGTTGGCGCCAGCCTTATAGATTCTACTTTTTTTATTCCTTTTGAGACCTGCGAAACAGAAATAAAACCCCTTGCCCCAGGAATCGAATCTTGGGATCGTGATACTTTTGTAACCCTTGAAAATGCGCTAATAAACTCAGATTCAAAATTCGCTTTACAAAGCATTCTAATCACCTTTTATTCCAATCAAGATGATGCCGAACTCCGACAAAACGGGATTGTATTTGAAAATGAAAGCGACACCTATCTGATGGAAACTCGCTACCTACAAGACTTATGGGCGAGAGTAGACAACCTAGACCTCAACACCATCTCCTGTCTAGGGATTCAAAAAGTTGCAAGTCTGAAAGTAAACCAACTACCTGAATTCGAACGCGTCGACACCAACAGTATTGTATGCTTAAACCTTGATCCTATTACACTAGAAGTTGCCTCTTCAGACAATCGGTCGTATCGATATAACTGGACTAAAGATGGCTTGGATTACCCACTAAACATTGCAGGAGAGGATGCGCAGGTCCTTGTTTATGAGGGAGGCACCTACGAAGTAAATGCAACAACTACTGATGGAACAGCTTGCTCGAAAAAGATACGTATGGTATTGGTGTCTTCGGAGATAGCCACACTAACTCAAGATGATTTAACCGTTATTGATCTAGAAGGGGATACGGGTTCTGTAGAAATTAATACGCTAAATTTAGGAGTAGGTGATTATGAATTTGCTCTTGACGACCCCTTTGGTCCCTTCCAAGACGACCCCTATTTCGAGAACATACTCCCGGGGATTTACAAGGTTTATATACAAGACAAAAACGGTTGTGGAATAGCCGAAATAGAAACATCCATTCTCGGTCATATGAAATTTTTTAGTCCAAATGGAGATGGAATTAATGATTTTTGGAAGATCCTAGGAGTAAGCGAAAATTTTCAGTCCAACAGCCGTGTTTATGTTTACGATCGTAACGGAAAACTCTTAGTTGACCTAGACCCCTTAGGAGTTGGTTGGGATGGTACTTACAACGGATTTCAATTACCTCAAGACGATTATTGGTTTAGGGTGTTTTTTGACAATGGAAAAGAGAGTATTGGACACTTTAGTTTGTTAAGACCAGAATGATGACGGCAACACTAAAAAAGTCCTTGCTCGTGGTTTTAGTCTTTGGTCAATTTATGGTCATAAGCGCCCAAGGCTTTGTACCCTTATTCAATGAATATTTAGCCGAGAATCTCTATGTGATTCATCCGGCTATGGTAGGAGTTAACCTTAAAAATGCTCGAATCAATCTCGGAAGTCGACAACAATGGTTTAATGTTCCAAATGCCCCAGGCACCAATCTGCTTACAGCCGAATACAAAGCGACTAAAAACGTAAGTTTGGGCTTACAGCTCCTCAAGGATCACAACGGCTATCATTCCAAAAACTCCAACTACCTTACCTTCGGTTATCGAATTTATTTGAATGATGCGATATGGAATACCCGACGTTCATTCCCCACAAAAAATGATAACATAAAAGAATTCTCATTTGGAATCAGTGTCGGATCCATTAATTACAGCATCGATCAAAGTAGTTTTGATGCCCGAATACCAGATCCACTATTGAATGCCAACTCGAGTGTAACAGGCTATTTTACAATTGATGCAGGAGCTGCATACGTATCTACGCACTTATCGGTACAGCTTTCGGCAAAGAACATCAATATAACTAACCGCCAAGGGAATAATCCAGCTGGGGACGTGAACATAAATCCATCAAAATTCAAGCATTACTTAGCTTCACTTCAATATGAAATTTACTTCAACAACGGTTGGAATTTAGAACCTTCATTTTTAATTCAGTTTTTAGAAAAAACAGAAGAGACTAGTATGGACTTAAACCTAAAAGTATATCGTTTGGTAAAGCAAGGTCGGATTTGGCTTGGTGTCTCATTTCGGCAAAATTTCATAACAATAGATACACCTTCCCAGACTAAAATTGCAAATCAAAACTACAAACACTTTACTCCAGTATTTGGAATGAATTATGATCGGTATCTTTTCTCCTATCACTACACTTCCAACCTTGAAACTTTGAATCTAGGAACCTCAGGTCTCCACTACTTCTCACTTGGAATAAACCTCTTTTGATATAAAGTCCGTCTGAGTTAAGCTTAATTTAAACAGCAAGATTAACATTAAATTCTGAGGGACTCATGCCCGTTTGCTTTTTAAAGTTTTTGAAGAACGTAATCCTCGAATTAAAATTACATTCTAAGGCTAATGATTCAACCGTTTTATATTCAAGATAACGCGCTTTTAAAAGTCGTTGCGCCTTTAAAACTTTGATTAAATTAATGTAATCATTCCCTCGATACATACAATGATAATTGAATAAATAGATTAAATGTGATTTGGGAACAACCAATTGAGAAGATAAGAAATCGATTGAATAATTGTTTTCCTTTATCAGTTGATCATCCTCTTGTGTTTTTATAAGCCTGTAAATTAGGTCCGTATAACTGTCTTCTAGGGCGGTCTTGATATAGAGATGCTTTTGTTCAACTGGTCTTGTAGGCTTGAATTTCCAAAAATCAGTACTAGACTCTTCCTGAACTATGCTTTTTAAAAGAATTACCCTTCCATATAGTATTATTGGATTCAAAAAGATATAACCAAATAAGAAAAACCATACCGCTGATGATACAACATAAAAGTCAATGAGCCAGTCGCGTGTTTCCAAGCCATAATATCCTTTCAACACAAAGCCTGCTATATAAATAAAAACAAAAGCGCTTATTAAAACATTAACCCAAACGTTGACCGTTTTATCTTTTGTTTGTGCATTTTTCTTGGAATTTATGAGCTCTCTAAAGGTTAGAAGTAAATATACACCTACCAACGTAAAAGTAAACAAAGAATTTTGTTGATGTGATGTTTCAAATATGAAATTACTTATCACAATATATACAAGAGGTACAATAAAGTGTGACAAATCGGCTTGAAAGTTGTTTTTTTTGGTCAAAAGCCTACGCGTATACAGAAACATACAAGGGACCAGGAAAACAGAAAAAATTGCAGGATAATTATCTAATAATTTCAGTTCGAGGCTGTTGAAGGAGATGTAAAAGATTAAGGCTCGGGATCATGTTTCAAATATACAAAAAATGTTTCAAATATTACTTATGGATATAGTGAGTAATTATCTTGGTTCATTCGAATGTTTCTAAATGGAGAAAATCGTTTCTTATCCCAATGATCACGTGGAATGCTTTTGAAAATTAAGCAAAATAGAATTTGGATATTGTAAATTTAATGAAGCAATTAATACGTTTGAGATTAATGTTTCCAAAAGTAAATAAGAACCCCGTTTTTCAACAAATAAATATGTTTAAAATACACTCAATAATAAAGCAGATTTTTGTTGGTTTGAATCCTGACTTCGACTTTCTGAAGAAGTTTTTTGTACTTTCTTTTTTGCTGAACGGAAATCTCACTTTTGCTCAGATACCCAATCCATCTAATCTTGTTGGTTCGTATCAATTCAGTGGAAATGCAAATGATTCGAGTGGTTCTGGCAATAACGGTGTAATTTTTGGTTCACCAAGCTTGACATCCGATCGGTTTAACAATACAAATTCAGCTTACTCTTTTGATGGCAACGACTATTTTTACTTCGGTAACTCAATGTCCTACCAAATTAACAATATTTTCTCAATCAGCTTATGGCTAAATCAAACGAGCAGCTCACAGACAGATTTAATAGGTCTTGGATATCAAACGTGTAATAGC
>Ga0115561_1002682_pt1 | contig 11786 bp, 8 predicted proteins | sample COGITO_mtgs_1105_4_FD_87201 | JGI IMG/M metagenome (GOLD analysis project Ga0115561, IMG submission 87201) | Pelagic marine microbial communities from North Sea - COGITO_mtgs_110512 | ecosystem: Environmental > Aquatic > Marine > Epipelagic | place: Germany:Helgoland, sampling site Kabeltonne...
ATACTGAGCCAGAGCCAGAGCCAGAGCCAGTAACTCAGGGTAATACTACTGTTGAAGAAGAACCAACACCTACAGAATATACTAGTGTTTATGGTAAAACATTAGTCCAGAGTAGAAAGTATAAAGCACCGGAAGGTGATAGCAGAACTGAGGGTATTCATGAAGGTGAAGCTGTTAGATCACACTTTAATAAATGGACTCTTTTTAAGTACAAGAACATAAGTGGTTTAAGTGAAAACTCACAAGGTTCTGAAGTTTCTGACAAGTATAGCACGGTTGTTAACTCAACTTCACCATATATTGCACCTACTGCTAACAATATTGTACAATATTCTAATAATATTGATTCTTTAGCTTTTAAGTATAGCTTGACTGACTTTATACAATGTGAACACTATGGTCAAATTTCTAATAATTACATGGTGACTCTAAGACGTTTTGGTTATCCAATTGCTGATGACCTCATTGCGCCTAGGCAAATGGGGCCTGACGGCGAACCCATTGATGTTACTCAGCCGGATATAGCACGTGCGATTACTTGGTTGAGTCCTGCATTGGGTAACGATCTAAAAGAAATCCTTAAGTTTAACGTTGGTATACCATGGAAAGAAGAAGAATCTGCAGTTCAAACTATTCAGGCTGGTAAGAAGAATAGAGGTGCTGTTGGTGCAATGATTGATGGTAGCCCTATTTTCCAGGCTATTGAAAATGGTATAAACGGTTACAATGCAGATCAAACACAACGTGCAAACGCACAAGGTGGTGGATTTGACCCACTTAAGGAGACATATCCAAACACTGTTTATGGTCCTCTTAATGTAATTAAAAACATTATGGCTAGAGAGCAGGGTTTAAAATTTGAACAAGAGTTTAAATTAACTTTTCACTATGATTTACGTGGTTATGGTAACACAAGTCCTAAGGTTGCTTTTATGGACAGTATGGCAAACTTACTAGCGTTGACATACAATAATGCTCCTTTCTGGGGTGGTGCTGTTAGGTATACTGGTAGTGGTTCTCTTGGTAAACCATTTGGTGACTATGAACTACTAAGATCTGGTGATTATGAGGGCTTCTTAAAAGGCCTAGGTAGTCAACTGAGCAATGCTGTTTCTACAGGTTTTGCTGATATATCTAAAGCATTTGAAACAGGTAATCTTGGAGACTCTAAGATCTTAAATAACGTTATTGGTGGTGGTCTTATGAAATTATTTAATGGGCCACAGGGTGGCGCGATTGTTAACTCACTTTTAACCGGAGACCCTACTGGGCAGTGGCATTTAACTATCGGTAATCCACTGAACCCGATTATGATGGTTGGTAATCTTGCGTGTACTGATTCTAGCTTCTCATTTGAAGGGCCGTTTGGTTATGAAGATTTTCCTTCTAAACTAAAGGTTGAAATTACACTTAAACCTGCTAGAATGCGCGATAAGGGTGAGATTGAGAGTATGTTTAATGCTGGAAAAGGTAGAATGTATCTACAGCCAGAATATGGTGGAGACATAGACAATCTTGTAAATGTATCTGCATATGGAAATAAAGATAGACTAGCTCAAGGCTTTAGCGAAGACGCTATACAAAAATTGTCTGACATGTCAGCTGGATAATTATGAATTTAAAGACATTTATAAATAAAACATCTGATGGTATTAGGTATATCCTAACACAACCAACTATGATCTTTGCTAACAAGGAAAACATTACACTGCTTAATCCAGAGCATGTTGTTAATGCTGATCAAGCTGCAAGGCCAGATCTAATTGCATTGAAGTATTATGGAAATCAGAGTAAGCTTGATATGATCTTAAAATGGAACTCTATTTCAGATCCATTTTCAATTAACGAAGGTGATGTCTTAGAAATTCCACATGCAAACGCTCCCTTCTACAAGCTAGAAAGACCGAAAGAATTTGATGCTACAAATAATCCTGTTAAACTACAGTTTATTTCAGGTAAACGCTTGAGCAAAAAGGACCAGCGTAGACTTGATGCTTTAAAGAAGAAATATGGTAAAGATAATCTGTTGCCACCGAATGTAATACCGGTTGGTAAAAAGAATTATGAATATGTGGGCTCTCAGATTAGAATGGGTGCTCAAGCACAAACCGATGCTGTAGTTGATGCTATTAATAGAAATCTTGATGCAGATTCAGGTGATGAGATTAACACAGATCTTCTAGGAGATACAATTACAATTGGCGGTGAAAACACAGGCTCTCAATTTGAGAAGATTCCAGGTGGAGTATGGAGCTGGACTGGTGGCTCTTGGGTTGCTGTTAACCCGGATGTTGCACAAGAAGTTGCAGGCTCACTCTACGGTGAATATGGAGATCCGAACGGTTCTATACAAGGTAGCTTTGAAAGTCAGCTCTATTTTGATAAATTAAGAAATGGTGGCGATGGAAATGGCACTGGTGGCGGAAATGGCACTAGCGGCACTGGTGGCGGAAATGGCACTAGCGGCACTGGTGGCGGAAATGGCACTAGCGGTACTTCAGCAGACGAGTATGGAGATAACCAAAACGATGGCGGAAATGGCACTAGCGGCACTGGTGGCGGAAATGGCACTAGCGGCACTGGTAGTACAGCTCCATGTGGTCAATAATAAATTATGAATCTAGACAATAACATATTAGCGGTCGTTGAACCGGCAATTATGCCTACTGCAATTGAGATTGAGGGGCTAGGTGAGGCTGAAGAAGATGGTGGTGCAGATCGCCAGACTAAAGCTATTGGTGTTGATTTACCATTTGTGCTCCTAAATAATTATCAATTCATGCAGAAAGACATACAGAGTTTCTCATTAGATAACTCTGGATTTTTGCCTGAGATGAGGATCCGCTTAGTTGACAGAAAAAATACATTTGGTGTTGATTCATTTCCAAGAGATGGCGATGTGATTACAATATTGTTAACTAGTAAAAACTCTTCTACGTTTAAGAGTATTCACATGGATTTTGACATTACGAGCATTACTAGTAAACAGGCCAGTGAAGGTGATTTTAATGCAATTACCGTAGTTGGGACAGCTAAAGTACCAAGGCTTTACAGCGAAGAGTGTAGAAGTTTTGATGCTGCAGGTTCGTTAGATCATCTAGAAGAAGTTGCTAGAGATTTACAGCTAGGCTTAGCTACAAACATCGAAAACACTGACGATGCTCAAATTAGAATACAAGCATATACATCTACTCTAGATTTTATTAAAGAAACAGTAGACACCTCTTATATTTCAGACGACTCATTTCAAAGGTTTTATATAGATCAATACTATTATTTAACCTATGTTGATGTGAATAGGGTTTTTAATTCTCCTAATCCACCGATAGATGATTTACAGGCCTCTTTTGCATCAGCAATATACAGCACGGCAGAGGATAAAGAAACACCTGAAGAAAGTGATGATATTGAAGCACCTTTAATACTTACAAACCACAGAAACAGTAAAGGTACAAATATGTTTATCGGTGCTTTTAATCTAGTAAATAATGCTAATGATATAAGTACAGCATATGGTTATACTAGAGACGTTGTTATTTATGATGATAACTCAGAAGCCGGTGAAAGATTTCAAGAATTTACAATAGAAGCCTTGAACTCAGAGGAAATGATGGACTATGAAGAGCCTCTAAAAGGCAGGCGTAACGAGGATAGATATGACACTCATAAGAAGCATAAATATATTGGTAGACAGGATGTTGGAGAAGGTGATATTGGTAACGTACATCCAAGCTTAAATTTTGCTAAATTACACCAGGCGCAAAACTTAGCTGAGATAGAAAAGGTTAAACTTAAAGTCTCTCTAGAATCTTTTAACCCATCGATCTATAAGTACCAGAAGATTCCAATTCTTATTTACGAATACAATAAAGAGCGTGTTGCGGCAATGCTCAAGTACAATAAGTTTTTAGATGAACAAGGTTTTTCTGATAAGTTTTTGGATATAGATCCGGGTGTTGCTGAAGAAGATAATGAAGATTCTAAACCAGACCAGGTAGTTAACAGATTCTTAAGCGGTTTTTACGTAATTGAGAATATTAACTATAAATACAACATTGATAAAGGTGGAATAGTACAAGAGGTTACTCTTATTAGAAGAGAATGGCCAGGTGGTTTTACTAACTACGCAGAATAAGAATATATAGTACATGGCAGACTTTGGTAAGATAAACGAATTTAGAAAGACAACTCAATTAAGGAAGATCAATGAGGATCCGACTTACTTGAGCTTCTTCCTTTTGTTTGATACTTCTCGAGAAAATTCACCATTACTATCAGGTGTTGCCGAGGAATATTTAAGAAATGTAGTTAAAGATACTGAAAGAGCTGATCTATTAGCTCGTTTTGTTAAACTTTTAAAGAAGGTTAATACAGAACTGCCTTGGTTTTGGCAAAGCGTATCCGGACTTGAGAATACTAGAAAGTACAATAAGATGGAAGATCCATGGCGAGGTGCTGAGTCGCCATCGCTGGAAATTGAGTGTCTAGAGAATATTGAACTTACTGCTGCTACTCTGATTGATTTATACAAAAGAGCTGCATTTGATTTTAACAGATGGGTTGAAGTAATACCTAAGAATTTACGCCATTTTCAGTTGGACGTGTGGGTAACTGAAGTTAGAGGCTTTCAACAAACAACTGTCGCAGGACTTTTAAATTCAAAAAATAAAGATACTTCAAGGACTGAGATTAGAAATCCAGACGAAACTAACCCCGATAACGCTACTAACGCTGAGATGGCCGTTGACGCTAAACCTCTTTTTGTAACTAGATCAGGCCACTGTGAATTCGATATAGAATCTACTAGTGATATGTTTGCCAGTCTGAGTAAATCGCCAGAAATGGCAAAGTCTAAGATTATTATACACTGGAATACCGCTGAACAGCAGTCGCAAAGGTATGGTGCAAACTTAAACGCTAACCAAGAAAACAGTATAGCGTTCCAAAGAGATCCTGATCCTAGATTAGAGGCATATAATCCATTTGACCCTATTAACCCTATTGATAAGCTTAAAGATAGGGCAAAAGATCAATTAGATGGTGCTATTGCTGGTGTAACAAATATACTAGGTGGACTTCCAGGTGATAGAGGTGCTTTAGGTAATGCACATGGTTCTCTGTTAACAGGGCAACTTGGGCAACTCGCTAACTCTGTAGTTGAAGGTGCACTTGCGCGTCTTCTACTTGGTAATGTACACGGGATTAACGCAGGATCTACAATCCAAGATGCAATAAACGCAGCTAGTTTAAACGGTATAGCCAACGCAGCTGGACAATTATTTAATCAGTTTAACCAGCCTTCAGGTGGAAACGGTAACGATGTAATAACTCCAAAAAAGATCTATCCAGAAAATGCGATAGATAGTTCACAAGGACCAATTAACGAAAGAATATACGAGCCAGGAGTAGACAGTAGTCCAGATGGCAACTTAAACCAGAACGTACATGAATAACAATGAACTTTATAGAGATAATCTTAGAGATGCGCATTGGCTTGGTGAAGTTGTGGTTAACGAAGACCCACTTCTAAAAGGCAGGTGCCGTGTCAAAGTCTTTGGTAAATTTGATCAGTTAACAGACGATGCTATCCCATGGGCAACACCAATGAACAGAGATGCTGTAGGTTCACATCACGTACCTAGAGTTGGTGATATTGTTGCAGTTCGTTTTGATAATGGTAACATCTATCACCCAGAATACTGGTTTCAAGTAGATCAGAATGATGACCTTAAGACTGATGTTCTTGAGGCCTCAGACGCACCACAAGATGTTATAAGCCTAGTCTACGACGCTGAAAGAAATTTAAGGATATATCACTCACCGGAAGATGGTCTTGTGATTACGCGTGGCTCTGGAGCCAAAGAGAGGCCGATGATTCAGATCGACGAAGAGGGTTTTATTAAGATCTCAACTGATGCTAAGATGTTCTTAGACTGTGGTGACATTTTTATCTCAAATGAAGGTGAAGGTGGAGCAGATGAGACTGAACCTGCGGTGCGTGGTCAATCCTTACAAGACTGGTTACAAAAACTATTGGATGACTATAATACACACATCCACCCAACTGGAGTTGGTCCTAGCGGCCCACCAATGCCGCCAACACCAGTTACCGTTGGAGAACTTACAGCTACTCATATTAACTATCAACAAAAGAATAAGTAATGCCAGCACTATGGCCTAAATTCATAACAGACGTTAGTAGTTACATTGCAAACGGCGATGCAAATGCTGGTGGACCAGGAGTTCTGAAAGGTCAAGATAGACCAGGCGCTGAGATTAACGCTAACTTTAACGTTAAAACATATGTACCACTTGTAACACCAAGTGGCCGCAGGAATTTTGGTGAAGCCTTAGCTGGCTTCTATTTAGATGCACTTAAGACTGCACAAACTCCATTTGGTGCAACACACACTCAATCACCAGCAGCACAAATCTTTATTAAAGCCTACGGTGAAATCTTTGAGCAGATCTTTAGAAATGGTGAACCTTATTTAGTAGATCAAAAAGACGCAGACGGCAATGTTACAGAACAGGGCAAAGAATCTCTTGAGCCTTATGATGAAATGTCAACTGAGATTCCAGACCCACCGACTGAAGAAGAACTAGAAGCCGAACGCGAGAAGAAGTTCTGTCAGTTCTTAGAAGAAGAAGGGTCAAGGCTCTACACTTTCTCTTATTTCGAGTTTCACTGTATTGAGCCCAGCGACACACGGGCTCAGATTGAAGATATGTTTGCGAACAGGCTCTTACAACAGTTTGAGAAAATAAGCAGTCCAAACGAACGCTGGAGTTTCTTTGAATGGGTTTCATCTTTAGGTAAAATAGAATACCTAGGCTATAACTTTAGCGGGGTTAATTTAGGCAGTGGCTTTAGTGCACCTTATATTAACGTACATAACAATGTTAAAACAGGAATTGCAGCTGCTGGTTATAACTGGCAAACGTTGATTGATAACGTTTCAAACAAAGTAAGAAATGCTATTATGGCGGCACATCCTGTTGATATTTCTAGCTGGTATAGTGCTTTTGCTAATGTTGTAAATATCGATACTATCGACTCTGCAATTAAAAGACCTGCTGTTAATCCAATTCAAAAACCATGGCCCTTTGGAAATGATAGGCCAGAAAAGGAATTGAACCCAAAACGTATCCAAGTTTCTTATAATAGAGAATCTCCTAGTGAAAGGCCTAAAATATTGACAGATGCTGTTGTTGCCTTCTTTTCATGGAGACCAGATGTAAGAGTTTACTTACCATCTACCTTTACAGCTGGTAGTATTGATGCTTCTTCATTTACAGAGACATTAGCCGATGGTACACAAAGAATCCTAAGTAGATGGCAGAAAACACCGCTACATGTAGTATCAACATATGTGGTTACTGAATATAAAAATAACTGGGTTAGAACACCAGATCCACAGTTAAGGGCTTTTAACTCAAGTAGCACATTTGCAGACTTTAAAGCTCTTAGCGGTGGTACTCTATTTGAGTTTGTTAAATGGCAAGGTGAACAGGCTGAAAATAATGCTGCTGCTTGTGAAGAAGCGCCTGTAGATCTACCGTTTGACTACAGGTGCTATTCAGGTCTATCTATGGACAACGGTCTATTTAATACCGAGGATGGTACAGATCCATGGAAGCAACTTGCTTTAGCTACAATTGCTTATTGGTATAGTACATTAGTACAGCCTTTTAAGGTTTCGCCATCCGCTCTACCAGCTCTTATTCCAGCTCCACTTGGTGGTCTATACATTCCAATTTATTATGGTAGTGTAGATCGACTGGCAAATAACTTGAGAAGAGCTATGCACATGGGGCAGACTTTTTCACAAATACCGGCAACGCAGCCGCCGGCCATAGCTGTCGCTTCTGCACTTGCAGCTACATATGCTCTACATTTATTAGAGTTTAAATTACTCTACCTTGGTGGTATACCAACACCAATTGGTCCAGTGCCAATGCCAGGTTTTGTGCCCGTGGTTTTTTAAGAAAATTAAACGGATATATAATATGTTACACCTTTAATATAAAAATAAATGTCAAAAGAAAACAAAAGGACTAGAATCGGATCGGCAACCGATAGTCAAAAATTAGGTCAAACACCTGAACAAAACGTCGAATCAAACAACATTTCAGAGGAGCCAAAAAATGAGCATAGTGAATTCTATGATTCAGATGGTAATTTTATATGGGAAGCATATGAAGCTACTTGTGTTTCACACACAAGAAAACCTAACCCTCACATTAAAACACAAAAAGGTGACAAAGTTTACTCTCGAGAAGATTATGCTCAAGAGATGTACGACATGTTACAGAACTCTGAAATCAACAGATCGATTAAATCTAGTGTTAAAATAGGTGAAATCCACGAGGGTATTGTTTATGCAGTAACCCAAGATACAATTACAGTTGACATTGGTTACAGAGAATTAATCTATGTGAAAGCCGATAAAGAACCACAGAGTGTCAAAGAACTTACACCAGGTGAAGAAACTGCAGTTTTAATTACTAACACTGATAATGCCTTTATCTCAGGTTCTGTTTCAGGCGGTATTAAACAGAAAGTCTTTATGGATCTTAGAGACGGTGTTGAATCAGGCAATACTGCTTGGGTAGGTCTTGTTAAGAACATGATTGAAAACGGTGGTTACATTGTTGAAGTACAAGGTATTGAATGTTTCATGCCAGGTTCACTTGCGGGTATCAACAAGCTTGCAGACTTTGAGTCTATTGTTGGTGAAGAACTCTATGTGGTACCAGTATCTTTCTCTGCGACTAGAGGCACAATAGTTGTTTCACACAGAAAATACTTACAGGCATTAATCCCACAGGAGATTGAGAATATTAAAGAGAATGCCGGTGAAGAAATCACAGGTAACGTAACAGGAACTGCTAAATACGGAGTCTTCGTTGAATTTAACAGATGTTTGACAGGTATGATTCACAAGAATGATCTAGACCCAGAAACATTCGAGAAGTTTAAGAAGCGTGAAATTATGCCGGCGGATGAAGTTACCTTTAAAGTAAAGGATGTTATCTCGAACACTAAGATTACTCTAACACAGATCGATAATGTACAAACTAGCCCATGGGATGATATTACTACAAGGTATAAAATTCCAGCTGTTGTTAAGGCTCAAGTAAAAGCCAAGAAAGACTATGGCCTTTTTGTTACAATCGAGGATGGTGTTACTGGACTGCTACACGTCAGTGAACTAGGCGAAGATATAATGAAAGTCTTTAACCCAGGTGATGACATTACAGTCAAGATTACTCGAATTGAAGAGGAGACCCAGAAGGTCTTTCTTAAATTACCATAAGCTACATATTTGAGCCGGATATATATCCAAACAAGAATATATCGAGCTCGATGAATAAACTAAGTAGACAGTCTACAAGAGAGTCAATACTCAATGCCGCCTTAATGGGCATTGAATTTGAATTCTATTCAAAAAAGAACCTAGAAGAAACTCAAAAAATGCTTGAGGATCTTCTAGGTTTACCTATTAGTCTAGAAGAAAAGGCACACTCTGACTTTCAACCAACAGACAAACACTTTAAGATGGAGCCTGATATGTCAGGTGGTTCAGGCTTAATTGAGCTTGTGACTGGTGCGATGCCTTACCGTAATGCTAGAATTGTTATCATTAAGATGTTGGGTTGGATTAGAGAGCATGGTTATACAACAGATAGAGCTTCAATCCACTTAAACATGTCATTTGACAAGAAGTATCTTGAAGATCCGATGATGGTATCAAAGATGAACACTCTTAAGTTTATCTTGGCCTTTAATGAAAAGCAGGTCTATAAATTCTTTCCAAATAGAGAGAACTCGGTTTACGCAAAGTCGATTAAGTTTGTGATGCCAAAGCATGAAGCGGCACACTTTAGCGCCGAGCACGTTAATCCAATGAACTTTGTATTTCCGGACACTAAATACTATGGCGTTAACTTCTTAAAGAAAGAGAAGAACTACCTAGAGTTTAGGTATATTGGTGGTAAAGATTATGAAGAGAGACAAGACGATATTCTTTACATGGCTGATAGATTTATTCTACAGCTCTTTAAGGCATGTTCTCAGACTGAATTTACAGCTGAAGATAAAATTGAGCTTAAGTATATCTTGAATAAGAACTTGCCAATTCTTGAGGCTTTAAAAGACCACAGGAACTTAAATAAGCACTGGCCCAAGATTAACCTCTTAGTCGATCTGCAAGATGACTACCAGATTATTAAAGTACATTGGGATAGAATTAAGAGAAGAGTATTGGACTTAATTATCCATGGCTCTTTAGAAGAAGGTACTATCAACTACGACTCTGACTTTTCTTCAATTCAAGTTAAAGACGGTAAGATGTCGACTTGTTTCTTGGCTGAAAATTACGAGTTTATCACATCTGAAATTAGAGGTAATCTAATTAACTGTAATTTTTATGCGTGTAAGATAGAGGGTTCAGATCTACAGTACTGTAATTTTTATCAGTCAACTGAGGTTAAAGAGTCCAAAATACAGTCTTCATATGTACATGGAAGCTGTAGTGCTGTTAACTGTTACGTTTTCGGTAGGGATGGTATCTTTAAAGGCAGGATGGTCGGTGGTATATTTAGAGAGGGTAACGTTGGCCCGTATGCTAGATTTGACGATACGGAAATCGTAGTAAGTAAAAAAATAAATTCATAAAATGAGTGAAATTAGAAGTGGTAATGAAAATGGTTTAACAACCCCTAGAGATTTTAGTGACGATTGTTTAAACGAGTTTCTAGATGAGATCGGTGATGAGATTACTGGTGCTTGTATGGTACCAGTTAATCTGCCTAAAAAGGAGATCATCAACATTATCAAGAGAGCTAAGAAATGGTTCTACAAGAAATATGAGGACTCTGTAAAGGAGAACTATTATCATATCCCGAAAGAGATTTTTGAGACTGAATATTTTAAGAAGCACAGATGTTTGACTCTGCCAGATGCTGCGGCTGACGGTGCGGGTAAAGTTTATGCTGTTTACGGTGTATATGATCTTGCAAGTGGTTGGAATAACATGGGCGGATCTGATTTAAGATTCCAGTCTGGTGCTGACTTCTCAATCGATAAGATGTTATTTAGAAGAATGTATGATGGTTCAGGACCTGCACAAGCAGCTGAAGAGTTACAATACTATGTACTTAATGCTTCACTTGCCGATCTGTCAAGGCAGATTCTTGAGAATCCGATCTCTTTCCAGTACTCAAGATTAACTGGTGATTTAAAGTTCATGGGTGATACACCAAAAGGTGATATTATTCTAGAGGTTTATGAGACAATTCCAGACTGCGCTCTGTATGATGATGAGATCTTCTTTAGATATATTAGCGCAAAGATCAAACAATCACTTGGTGCCAAATTGGGTATCTTCAAATTTGCTTTACCTGGTAATGTAGACTTTGATTATGATGCAATTAAATCAATGGGTGATGATGAACTTTCTGCTATTGAAGAAGAAATCAAGGGTGATGAAGGTGTGGACTGGATGTTCCATAGCTAAAAGAGATACATATAAAGATGGAATTGTACATTAAATATATAGGAGATCCTAACTATGATCCAAATCAAGTTCATATTGAGAATGAAGTACAACAACTTATAACTCAAATTGAAACTACTCTTTTTACTGATAAAGGAGAAGTTTTAGGCGCTCCTGGTTTTGGCTGTAATTTAGAAGATTTGATATATTCATTACAGTACAATGAACATCAATTGAAATCAACAATAGAAGGTCAGATAAACACGTATTGTCCACTGGCTAAAA
>Ga0115561_1002686_pt1 | contig 11774 bp, 14 predicted proteins | sample COGITO_mtgs_1105_4_FD_87201 | JGI IMG/M metagenome (GOLD analysis project Ga0115561, IMG submission 87201) | Pelagic marine microbial communities from North Sea - COGITO_mtgs_110512 | ecosystem: Environmental > Aquatic > Marine > Epipelagic | place: Germany:Helgoland, sampling site Kabeltonne...
GCATGGCAAAACCGAGTCGACCTTTTGGTTTGGGGATTGCCGATCTTAAAAGAGACACTTTCGCCCGTACCTGAGAATGTTCCCATCACATGGCCCGCCGGGCCCGAAGTGGCTACCGCACCGGCCAATGATCGCGCACCGAACATCATTCTGATTCTTACTGATGATATGGGTTTCAATGACGTGTCTCTTTACAATGGCGGCGCGGGTGACGGCAGCGTGATGACGCCTAACATTGATGAAATCGCAAAAAATGGCGTCAGATTTAATAATGGATACGCCGCCAATGCGGTTTGCGCACCGTCCCGAGCTTCTATTATGACGGGTCGCTATTCGACCCGGTTTGGTTTTGAGTTCACGCCCTTCTTTAAGCAAGGACCTCTAATCTTCAGCTGGATGGAAGAACTAAATCCCGGTGTATTACCCACATTTGTCGATCTTGAGGCCGCTGAAGCATTACCCGATATGGGTGAACTGGGCATGCCACCGGAAGAAATTACCATTGCCGAGGTACTCAAGGACGCGGGTTATTACACCGCCCATATTGGCAAGTGGCATTTAGGGTCAACCAACGGCATGCGACCCGAGAATCAAGGTTTCGACGACAGTCTTTATATGGCCGGCACGCTCTATCTGCCCGAAGATCATCCGGATGTTGTGAATTCCAAGCTTGACTCTTCCGTCGAAAAGATGGTTTGGGCGACTGCAGAATATGCAGCGCAATGGAATGGTGGTGAAAGGTTTGAGCCGGACGGTTATCTCACTGACTATTACTCCAATGAAGCCGTTAAGGTAATCGAGGCAAATCGCAACCAACCGTTCTTTCTTTACCTGGCGCACTGGGGGATCCACAATCCCATTCAGGCGCTGAAATCAGACTACGATGCATTCTCGCAGATCGAAGACCCAAATTTGCGTACCTACTCTGCCATGATCCACGCACTCGATAGAGGCATTGGTCAGGTCATGGACGCCCTTGAAGCCAATGGCCTTGCAGACAATACCATTGTGATTCTCACCAGTGACAACGGCGGTGCAGGTTATATTGAACTCAGTAATATCAACAAACCTTACCGAGGCTGGAAGCTAAATCATTTTGAAGGGGGCATACACGTGCCATTTATGGCCAGTTGGCCAAAGCAGATTCCAGCGGGCACAGTGGTCGACACACCCATCCACCATATCGATGTCTTTCACACGCTTGCCGGTGCTGCGGGAGCGGTTATCCCAACCGATCGAAAGCTAGATGGTGTCAATTTTCTACCTAAACTGACTGGCGAAGTTGAAGCCTTACCAACTCGCGATCTATTCTGGAAAGAGGGGCATCACCAGTCCGTACTGAGCGATGGTTGGAAATTGATTCGCGCAGAACGTCCAACAGAACCCTGGCTGTTTCATCTAACTCAGGATCCAACAGAACAAAATAATGTGGCCGATGAGTATCCTGAGAAGGTTAAAGCATTAGAGGCTTTACTCGTCGCGCACAACGCGGAACAAGCTACGCCGATGTGGCCAAGTGTTATCAATGCGCCTATGTTTATCGACAAACATAGCGGCCAACCCTACGAAGCGGGCGATGAATATATCTACTGGCCCAATTAGACATTCACTGAATCAACCATTTTCGAAAATAAGAGCATCTACCATGGAATTTATCAGAACACCTGACGAACGCTTCAACAACTTAGACGGCTACCCTTTTGAACCGCACTACGTTGAGATCGATGATGGTGAAGGCGGTAGTTTACGCATGCACTATCTTGACGAGGGGCCGGCCGCAGGCGAACTGATTCTATGTCTGCATGGCCAACCTACCTGGTCATACTTATATCGAAAAATGATTCCAATCCTGACCAGTGCAGGCTATCGGGTCATCGCGCCAGACCTCATTGGCTTTGGACGATCGGATAAGCCAACCCAGCGCAGCGACTATACCTATGCCAGCCATGTCGCATGGCTGGAACAATTCGTTAACTCGCTCGAACTTACGAAAATCACTTTAATGTGCCAGGACTGGGGCGGCCTGATTGGCCTGCGGGTACTGACACAAAACGCCGACCGGTTCGCTCGCGTGGTTGTCGCAAACACTGGTCTGCCTGATGCCAAAGGCATTCCCGATGAGATGGCAGCCCCGATGCACGCGCTGTTCGACACCATTCCTGCGCTAGCGCCAGTAGAAATGTCAGCCAAGCTTCAGGAGAACGAGCATGGTGCGGGCTTTATGTACTGGATCAAATATTGTGATGGCTATCCAGACCTTGTCATCAGTGATGTCGTTAGCTTAAGCGCGCTAAGCGCTAACGGCGCAATGTCGGATGCTGAAAAGGCCGCTTACGATGCGCCCTTTCCGACCGAAGAATACAAACAAGGGGCACGGCAGTTTCCGTCTCTTGTGCCTATTTTCCCAGATAACGTCGCCATTCCGGATAATCGGGCCGCGTGGGAAGTGTTAGAAGCTTTTGAGAAGCCGTTGATTACCGCGTTTTCAGATAAAGATCCTGTCACCGCGGGTGGCCATAGGCGGTTTCAAGAGTCAGTACCTGGCGCTCAGGGACAAAACCATACGATCATTAAGGGAGCAGGTCATTTCTTACAGGATGATGCCCCGGACACTTTGACCAAAACTATCATCCAGTTTTGCCAGGATAATCCACTTTAAAAGCGCTCAAATTAAGGAAACCCATGAAAGTCAATAACAGCGTGGTACCCAACGAAGAACAGATAGCAGGTTTTTTCGAACCAGGTCCTGACGGCCCCATCTATATGGTGAACTTGCTTAAGTTTAAAGACAAAGCGTTATATGAGGATGGCCGGCCAACCGCGTTAAGCGGGCGCGAGGCCTACGATATTTATGGCGCTGCCGTGTCTCAGTTACTAAAAGAGTTTGGTGGTGCAGCTATGTTTGCCGCAGACGTAGAACGTCTGATGCTAGGTGAAGTAGAAGAACTCTGGGATGAAGTTGCGATTGCCATGTATCCCTCTCGCAAGGCCATGTTGGAAATGATGCAAAGCCCGACCATGCAGGAGATTTCGACCCATCGCGCCGCAGGCCTCAGCGGGCAACTCAACCTAGAAACTGCTGCACCAAAGGGCCAGTGGCTGAACGGTAAGTCGTCAGTCTAACCGTAAAAATGCGAAGGGGTTTTATCGTATAGCGCCTGCCCTGCGCGGAATACTATTCAGGCTGTCTTCCTAACGATCGGGGACCGATTTGACGTGCGAGGTAGCAACTCGGGATACCTCTGTGGTCAGCACGACGAAAGTGTAGCCTTAACGTTTAGGAGAAAATAATAATTGATCGACTCAAATCAACCAATCACCGGCTCAGTTGGCCGCCCTTGATATTTTATATCGCTGCGGACATTTATATCTTTAAGGTGGCCGTTTGGAAGCACTGTGCGCAGCGGTCGTGCCAGCGATCCTGCTCAGCACTGGGTTTTTCATGGTTGGAATTTGGATAACGGTGCCGATCCATAAAAAAATATCAACCTATCGGTTGCTTTGTATTTTAGTTACTTCTTTTTGGTCCTGTACGCTTGTGAATTCGTCGCTAGATTGATGCTGATGAACCTTCGAAGAGTCAGACTGACAGCAAGTAACGTGGGGTTAGATAACTCGACCAGGTTCGGGATATTGACCCCCTGATTGCATTGATCAACAAACAGCGCCGGCAAATATGAAAGGGGGGCTCTCCCCCCCCTTTCATATTTGCCGGAGGCACCTGTTCTAGAAGTTTCAGGTAAGCTCTAGTTCGACCTGCTTTCCGCGGCTGGCACCACCCCTGAGATCACCTCTAAACCCTTCATCGGTACCCGTATTACCACCGGTACCAGGAGCGTTACCCGCTCCCCGGATCGCGAGGTCATCACCGAGGTTCTTTCCTATTAGAGCCAGCTGCCACTTTTGATCCAGCGCTCTGAGACGAATGCTCGCATCATGAGTCGTGTAGGACTCATAAACAGCATTGGAATCAGACGATCTGAGGACAGTTTCGTCCTTGTACTCCATATTCACCGTCACGCCCAGCAGCAGATTGGCCGCAACCTGACGCTCATAGACTGCCGCACTAAATCTGCTCCACTCAGGTGCACCGGGGCGAGTATTTCCCTTTAGGTCCTGCCTGAGATCTGCCTCATTTTGCCCGGGCGCCGGTGATCCGCTGCCCTGTGCCGGTGTCGGTCCGACATAACAGAGGTTCAGAAAAGATGTGTACTCAGACTTAAGGTAGCCCAGCGAACCCAGAACCGTCAGACCTTCCAGGGGCGTTGCCCACTCTGCCTACAACTCTCCACCATAAGTCTCTGAGCCACCTGCATTTTCCGTCACGTAAGCGAACTGCTGTGAGTTGAAAAAGTCGACCTGCAGATCCTCAAACTCGTAGTAGAAAACCTCGAAGGTGACCAGCATTGAGTTTTCCAGCACGGACGCCTTCACGCCAAATTCACCACCTTTGTTTTCCTCGGGATCAAACACAAAGTCGAAAAACCCGGGAGGTGACAGATTGCTGAAAATGGCGCTATTGATACAACTTGTTATACACAAAATATACGGTTCCTTGTTCCTTGTTACCCGGAATCGCCATAATTTTCGTAGCATTCGTTGGCGGAAATGCGCGTGCGCGGCACAAAAGCCAACGCCTGGCGCCGTTATAACGCAACTGTCATTCTAAAATATCGGACGGTGTCTGGTGTTTGATAACCGATCATGACCGGCACGCCCTCGAAGTGTGGGGCGACCGGCGCCAACCGTTGACGTCAGGATCGTTGACGACGCCGGCAATGATTTGAGCCTCGACACTATCGGAGAGCTTTGGGTAAGAGGTCCAAATATCTTTGCGGGTTATTGGCAAAACCCGCAAGCTACCGACGCCGCCTTCGACAACGGCTGGTTCAAAACCGGCGATCTAGGTTACGTGGACAACGAAGGTTTCTACTATGTCGTGGACCGCAAAAAAGACGTCGTCATTCGAGGCAGAGAAAACGTTTACTGTGCAGAGGTTGAGGGCGTGCTTCACACGCACCCTGGGGTATTAGACGTCGCATTGATCGGCTTACCTCATCCTTCTCTTGGCGAAGAAGTCGCTGCGGTTGTCGAGTTGAAACCTGGCCTTAGTGTTAGTGAAGCAGACCTGCAGACCTGCAGGCTCACGTAGCAAAGCAATTGGCACACTATAACGTGCCTTCAAGCGTATTCTTCGTAGATACGCCGCTGCCACGCACAGCAACCGGTAAAATTTTAAAACGCGAACTAAAAGAACGTTATAGCTAGATACCAAAAGTTTTAGCAAAAGGTTTTCTTTCCCAAAAATGACCCACTCCACAGCCGGTTCGAAGGCCAATCACGCTGCTAGCAGCGAGACCCTTCGGGATTGCTGGATATCGAAACGGTAGACCATCCGCCAACGACGCATTCGTGGTGAGTGGATGCTCTTTCGCTCCCGCCAACGCTTTGTCCACCGCTTCCTCAACCAACACACGGCCAGACCGTTGGGCAACCGGCTGCATGCCTGACAGGCCCCCTTCTGCCCGACAATAACGTTAAGCGTTCCTTTCCTTGCGAACAGAGACTTTATCCGTGGCACGATGTGTTCCAGGAATGATAAGGCGTTTCTCAAGCCACATCGAAAAGACGACAACAATCGAGACGATCGCCAAGTAGACCAAGCCTGCCAGCGTGTAGGCCTTGAAGAACTGAAAATTGGTTGAAGCTAACTCTTGTATACGCGCAAAAAATTCGGTGTATTGGATCAAAAACGCCACAGAGGTGTCCTTGATATTTCGAATCACCTGATTTGTCATTGCCGGAACAGATAAACGCAGTACCTGCGGCAGTATGATCAGGCGGAATATTTGAAATCGACTGAAACCTTGCGCTTGAGCCGCATCAAGCTCCGACGGATCCAGACCATTATAGGCGGTTTTCAGATAGGCGGCGTTATAGGCGCCTATATTGAGTGTGAAACCGATCAGGGCGACGGTCAAAGGAGACCACCTGACACCCACTGTCGGCAGACCGTAATACATCAGGAACAGCAAAACGATCAGTGGCATGCCGATAAAAAACGATATGTAACCGCGCGTTATCAGCCTGAGGATACGACTCTTGCTCAGCGTCGCGTAGAACACCAGAATACCAAATATAAAACCGGTGATACTGATGCTTGTTGCAAGCAAAAGCGTATTTTCAAGGCCATTCACAATTAATGGCAACTGCTCGACTAAATCTGTATAAAAGCCGCTCCAGTCTCCCATCCGAGTTAAGCTTTCCTGCCGAAAAAGTCGCGTACCCTGGCATCGGGGTGCTCACTCGACAAATACTCAAAGCTGGCCTCGGTAACCACCCGGCCCTGATCAAGAAAGGTCACGCTATCAGACAGGTGTTGACCCAACTCAAGGTCATGGGTCACACACAAAATGGTGACACTTTCAGCATTTAACGCCTGAATCAGTTCTCCAACTTCTCGCGACATGATTGGATCAAGCGCCGATGTCGGTTCGTCAAAGACCATAACGGCAGGATTCATCGCCAACGCTCGGGCGATGGCCACGCGTTGTTTTTGGCCGCCAGATATCTGCGCAGGGTACTTGTGGCTATGATCGGCCATTGCCAGACTCGCAAGTTTTGTCATCGCTTGCTCATTCGCTTCTGCTCGAGACAGACCCTGCAACTTGCGCAGCGCGAGTGTGACGTTATCTAACACTGAGAGATGCCGGTACAACGCAAATTGCTGGAACACAAAACCAATTTTTTGTCGCAACCGCCTGACATCTACATCGGGCGATGTAATGTCTTCGCCCAGAAAATGAATGCTGCCAGAGGTCGGTTCGACCAAACGATTTAGACACCTCAACAACGTCGATTTACCGCAGCCAGAGGGTCCCATAATGACTTTGATTTCACCTTCTGACAGGTCGAAATCAATCCCGTCTAGAGCTCTCAGGCCCTCATACTGTTTAATCAGGTCACGGATCTTAATCATAGGCCCATGCTCTTATCGCCGATGCTCTTATCGCCGATGCTCTTATCGCCGATGCTTGTCTCAATTGATGCAAAATCAAACCCGCCAAAAGATTCCTGTGCAAAATGAATGTGGAAAGCCACCACCAAGGTCTTCATGTCGGCGTCATACCCGGTATGCGGAAGTACCTCTCAACCGCCTCAAGGCCGGCAAGCAGAATACGATAAATCATAAAGTAGAGAACCCCAGCGGCAAGATAAATTTCGATACCCTGGTTTGTTGTTCCTACAAGCGCCATGGCTTGTTTAGTGATTTCGGGAATTCCGACCGTGTAAGCAAAAGGAGAATATTTAAGCACCGTGGTGAACTCATTGACCATGCCCGGCATTGACAGCCTTAACATTTGCGGAATCTCGATATACATGAAGACCTGCGCCCCGCTCATGCCAGAGGCATATGCGGCAAGTACTTCACTGCTATCAACGGACTGCAGTGCCCCTCGAAAAACCTCGCCAATATAAGCGCCAGCAATGACCCCGAGGCTCAAAACCATTGCCATCATTGGCGAGACTCGGAAACCAAACCCTGACAGCCCAAAATAGACAATGAAGAGCAACACCAGCATCGGTATTGCCCGAAAGACATACGTAAAAATATCAAGCAGAAAACTAAGCAGTGTTGATTCAAACTTCCGCAAACCGACTACCACCAGGCCAATCAGGACAGCAGTTAGATTACATGCCAATGTCACCAGCACGGTGTAACCGACACCTTGCCCAAGCACGACCAGTATCTGCATAAAGTCCATGTCAGATTACTTCATCCATTTGTCAATGATTGCCTGTATCTTCTCCTGACCAAGTTCATCGAGGTACTGGTTAAAATCATCACGCCGGGCAGAACCCTTGGCAAACGCAAAACCCAGCCGATCAAAACCAGTAAATACATAATCGCTTTCGATGGGCATCTTCATTTTATAAATGTAGTTGTTCAGAACGGGCTCTTCAATAAATGCAACGTCAAGGTTGCCGTTTTCCAGATCAGTGACGACCTCATTGTAGGACGGATAAAGCTTAACCTTGCTGACAGAATAATAGCCCTTAGGCTCGAGTTCCGTTCTGATCAGGCCCTCGTAGGCCATCCCTCGAGGATACCCAAGGGAGTACTGCATTAACGCGGACAGATCGTTGATTTCGATATCACGACTCACCAAACTGACAAGATGCCACGCATTGTCGTAATAGGCGTTCGAGAAATCCATCGCCTGCTGACGCTTAGGCGTAATCGAAATACCTGAGAATGCGACATCAGCCTGACCACTGGAGACGGCCCCAAGCATCCCCTGCCAATATATGCCGTGATCTCCAAGGTCAACCCTCTGGCGTCTGCAAAACCCTGAAAGATCTCCAGATCAACCCCTTGGTATCTACCGTCCTTTTGAAACAGCATTGGCGGAGACGCTGGCGAAACAGCCACTTTGATGACATTGACGCTGGCCTTATCTGAACAACCTGCAACCAAAGCAACGATAAAGGCCAACAATCCTGCATATACGATTTTTCTCACGCGCTTAATCCTCACATTTCTATTGCATTGAATTCGCTAGGGGGACGCTAAATACAACCACCCCAGCGTTGAGCATTCTGAAGGATCACAAAGAGCCTAGCAAGATAACCGCGGCAAGGCAGCGCCCTACCCCTCTTAATACAAGTAGCCCGGCTTATCTAACGGATTTAACCTCAGGCCAGCTCGTCAACCAGTCAATCGTCCTGATCGGGTCGGTGAAGCCATACCCTGTGGCAGAGCCCTCCTCGATAAACTCCAACAGGGTGTTAAGTACGTCACTATGTTCCATCACCTGAAACATGACGCCGGGAGCAATCCAATATTTCACGGGTTAAGCAATATTAGACACCATGCGTCCCTGCTGAACAACAGGTCGGAACAACTTGCTCATGTCATATTGTCTGCACGTGACTGGCGGTCAGCGTGGACCTGCGAATGATGTGGTGCAACACCTATGCAGTGGCTCAAAGTGAAGCGACAAGGACGTTCTGCCTGACCGGCTCAGTCCCGTACTTGCTGTACTTGCTGTACTTCTGGAGATCAAAAAAGTGACCAAGTGTGAAGGCCCCTTTAAAGGTTTGGCTTCCCGTGTACTTCTGTAATCCAAACCGTCTTTCAGGCGCCTCGTGCACTTAACTAGCCCAAACGGTATTTCGACTGAAGCAGGTTTAAAACCGAAAATGCAATCCGATCGACTCGACACGTTACTCGCCGAACTCAGACAGTGCGTGTTAGTTTTCTATCCGTCCTATTTAAGCCACTACCTTGCTTGCGCGCCGTTGCACGTTTTTGCTTAATCTAGCGCTCCCCTAAGTTTTCTCACTGCCGCCTCCACCTCAGAAACAGCGCCACTCAATTCAGCGCGCGTACCTGCGGCTTTAGACGTACCCAATCTGCCACTACTCTCAATGATTTCTAAGGCAAGCTTGTTCAGGCTAATACCCTCTTTGGTCGCAGCAGCCTCCATCGCGCTCAACAGATCCGGTGAAGGCCGAATCATGATCGCTTTGCGCTTTCTAACAGGTATCTTCTCGTGCACTACTACGCATCTCCGTGCTACTTAAGTTGGAAAAAGTGTAGCACGAAATCTGTTGATACCAGGCCTGTTCCTATCGCGGCCTTCTCCCATCGTGTCTTGGCACGCTGCACCGGGACGCTCGGTACAAATGACCCTTTTAGCTAACCCTCGCACTTACGCGGTAGGTCAAGTGTCGGGTTCTGATCGAAGAAACCAACTGGAATCAAGTGAAAACCGGTATATTCAACCGGCATAACGGGCCAGTCTTCAGGGCGCGGTACATGAGTTAATGCCACGGTGTGCCACATCACCAAATCACAGTCTTCAATGTCACGGTTTTCAGCGGTCACCTCAGCAAGCCCACCTTGCCCTGAATGCATCACCGTGTTGGCACCAGCAGCGCTAAGTTCGTCCTCACTAAATGGCGTCGCCCACAGGTTGTGACAAGCGAACGCAGCGCGCAGTGCGACCTTAGAACCCTGTTGTGCAAATAACGTTGGCGAAGCAGCCGGTAGTAGCTTGTAAGCGACAGGAACGCCCCACTTGTTTTTAGATGTTTGGTTAACAACTTTCCAGTTTCTACTCACCTGTGGCGCGTTGTCCCTAATGGCTTCCGATTCTGTCGTTAACGGCCGAGAAACCGATCGGAACTGAGTACCTTCGGGGTTTTGTTTTGAAATCGGCATCACTTCGATCTGGTTTTCAAACAGCGAATTGGTACCACCATCTAAGTTCCAGTCGAGCCGGAAGCAAAACAAGTGCTGGTGCACGGGTGACGAGAGATTTTCTCCAATCACCGGCGACTGTGCTGGGTTGGACGCTTTTTCCGCAAACGCACTCACACCAACAATACCAGTCAGTTTCACTTCCATCTGGATGGTTCCATCAAGATAAAGATACCAATAAAACCCGTAGTCATAATTGCCGATGGTAAACACAGAACTGATAACCAGCCTGCGTGATCGCCTAACCTCCGTGGTCTGCGAAGATGCGTCATAGTGCTTCCATTGAATGCCGTAATCTTCCTCATGGATACAAATGGCATTTTCTGTCGTCTTTAGATTGCCGTCAAAAGTAACCTGATGACTGTCCAGATAACGAATTTCACCCAGGCAGTCACATCCAAGCTTCAAGCTATTGATCATCGTACCCATATTGTATTCGCTAGCATCAAGCACATGCTTCCAGCTGTGCATTGGATCGCTGTCGCCATAGGGCACGACCATTTCTGACAGTGCAGCGCGATAGAGGACTGGCCTGTTCTGCAGAGAAAGCTCGTGCAGTACCAGACCATTGACAGGATGGACCGAGGCGCGAACCTCAAAACCCTGCCACGTTATTTTGTTGCCCGTCACCTGAAAGCTTGTGCCTTCAGGCTGGGTAATATTCAACGGTTTAAGGTCAGAGCGGATAGCGTGCTGGCTTTCGCTATCAAATCGCCCAGATGCCGTTGGCATGGGGATCACGCCACTATCTTCGATATGGGTGACCGCCCCCGCGGTGATATCGACATGGGCAATAAGCCCGTGAATAGGCCTTGCATAGCCGTTATCTGTCGCGTCTTCCCGAAGAAAAGCGATGCACCGCATCGCGCGATGTCCCTTTGGAATACTCTTGTGAGCGTAGCCTCCGGCTGGCCATGGATCGATCTGGATCAGCGCGAGGGCTTCCTTGGTTGAAATATCAACGTCTCTCGCGGCCACCGCCGCCAACCATTGAGCATTCGATTTGGTGAGGACTATTGCTGTACCTATATCTACGTAGTTATAGGCTACTTGTGCGTCTAGCGTCAGGCGGGTAGTACTGAGTACCTTTTTCGCGGTGACATCGACAAAGGAAACAAATCCGCCATCAACTTGCTGATCAACGCCAGACAGCGTCACCACTCTTGCTATCGTCTTACCCGCCAGCACATCGCTTTTATTAGGTTCTTTTAGGCCTATTGACGAAAAGTAAGCTTTATCGTCAATATGATGGGCTCGAAAAAGCTGCACTGCTATTGCCACTTCGTCGGCTGAGAGTAACTCCAAGGGATGTAATGTCATGAGATTTTCCTGATAGTCTTAACAAAATCATTAAAAGTGGCAGTGGCCACCCTCGTCGCTAAACAAACTTGTATTCCTAATGATAGCCCTTGCCACATAGCCCTTGCCACATAGCACGCAGACAGAAAGTACGCAGACAGAAATCACGCAGACAGAAAGCACGCAGACAGAAAGCACGCAGACAGAA
>Ga0115561_1002697_pt1 | contig 11753 bp, 7 predicted proteins | sample COGITO_mtgs_1105_4_FD_87201 | JGI IMG/M metagenome (GOLD analysis project Ga0115561, IMG submission 87201) | Pelagic marine microbial communities from North Sea - COGITO_mtgs_110512 | ecosystem: Environmental > Aquatic > Marine > Epipelagic | place: Germany:Helgoland, sampling site Kabeltonne...
ACATTACCATGTAAAAACTGTAGTTGGACCGGATGATTTTGCCTCCATGACTGAAATAGTTGGTAGACGATACAAAAGACTTTTAGATGAGCAACAAGAACTTCCGAATTTAATTGTGATTGATGGAGGAAAAGGTCAATTATCTTCTGCGGTAAAAGCATTAGATGATTTAGGCTTACGCGGAAAAATAGCCATAATAGGTATTGCTAAACGTTTAGAAGAATTGTTTTATCCGGGAGATAAATATCCTCTATATTTAGACAAAAAAACGGAAACCTTAAAAATTATTCAACAGTTAAGAAATGAAGCCCACCGTTTTGGGATAACTTTCCATAGAAATAAGAGAAGTAATGCCGCGCTAGGAACCGAACTAGAATCTATAGAAGGGATTGGGGAAAAGACAGCGGTAGAGTTATTAAAGCAATTTAGATCGATTAAGAGAATTTCAGAGGCTACTAAAAAAGAGCTAGTAGATGTGGTAGGAGTTTCTAAAGGGAGCTTAGTGTTCGAGTTTTATCAGAAAAAAAAGGAAAAAGAATGAAAAACCTGCTTTACATTTTCTTGTTCCTGGCAGGAAGTATTTTTGCTCAGGAAAACACTACTTCAAAAAAAGATTTGAAAGTAGGGGTGGTTCTAAGCGGTGGCGGAGCAAAAGGCTTGGCGCATATTGGTGCGTTAAAAAAAATTGATGAAGCAGGAATAAGAGTAGATTATATTGCAGGAACAAGTATGGGGGCAATTATAGGTTCATTGTATGCAGCAGGATATACACCTCACCAATTAGATTCTATCTTTAGAGAAACCAATTTCAATACTTTAATACAAGATGATCTTCCTCGAAGTGTAAAAACTTTTTACGAACGTAAAGATTCAGAGCGTTATACATTAACGTTACCATTCGATGATTTTAAGCTTTCATTTCCTTCGGGATTATCAAAAGGACAAAATCTTTATAATCTTCTTTCGCAGTTAACAGCTCATGTAAATAACATTCAGCAATTTGAAAATCTACCAATTCCATTTTTTTGCATAGGAACTAATATGGAAACCGGGGAAGCTGTTATTTTAGAAAATGGGTCTTTGGCGCAGGCAGTTTCTGCAAGCGGAGCAATCCCTACATTATTTAGTCCAGTAGAAATTGAAGGAAAATTGATGACAGATGGAGGAATTGCTAATAACTATCCTATTGAAGAACTAAAATCTAGGGGAGTCGATTTTATTATTGGTGTAGATGTACAAGATAGTTTGGTAGATAGAAAGAAGCTTCAATCGGTTTTTGAGATTATGACACAGGTCAATAATTTTAGAACGATTGAAGCTATGAAAGAAAAGAGAGAAAAAACAGATTTATATATAAAACCAGATATTATAGATTTTTCAGTTCTTTCTTTTGAAAAGGGCAGTAAAATTATAGAAAAAGGAGAAGAAGCTGCTGATAAAAAAATTCAAGAATTGAAAGCAATTGCAGCTCAACAAAACCCTCAAAAATATGAAGTAAGAAAACCCGTCATACTTCAAGATTCAATTTACATTCATCAAATAGAGATTGTAGGAAATCACAATTATCCTAGAAATTATATTCGTGGTAAATTAAAGTTGGAGACACAAAGATTAACTTCATATCAAGATTTAAACAGGGGGATTAATACACTCTCTGCCACAGGAAATTTTAAACGCGTAGAATACAGTCTTGTGCCTAATGCGAAAAACACCTATAACCTAAGATTGAGAGTAACCGAAAATAAAAATAACACCTATTTACGCTTAGGCTTACATTATGATGAGTTGTTTAGAAGTGCTGCATTGGTAAACCTCACGAAAAAAAGTTTGTTTTTAACTAACGATATTATTTCGTTAGATTTCATTGCGGGAGATAATTTTAGATACGATTTTCAATACTATATAGATAAAGGAAACTATTGGAGTATAGGAGTCAACTCGAGAGTGAGTCAATTTAATAAGGACGTAGACTTCGATTTTTTAAAACAAAATTCAACTATTGGTGATTATAATGTAAATAAAGTAGAGTTAGAAAACTTTGATTTTACCAATCAAATTTACGCAGAAACCTTCTTTTTAAAATTTTTTAAATTAGGTTTAGGTGCGGAACATAAATATTCAAAAGTTGAAACCGAAACTATTATAGATCAAGAGGCAGATGAACAACTTCCATTTACTATATTAGAACAAAGCAATGTATTTAGTGCTTTAGGTTATTTAGAATATGATACCTACGATAATTCTTATTTTCCGAGTAAGGGGATTCATTTTAGAGGAGATTTTAATCTATATCTTTTCGACTCTAGGTCTACTTTTAATTTTTCAGAATTTTCAATAGCAAAAGGAACAGTAGGCTATGCATTTAGTCCGTTGCCAAAAATAAGTACCAGATTGCAAACAGAAACAGGATTTCGAGTAGGAAATAACGATATGTCTTTTCTTAATTTTTCCCTTGGCGGATATGGTAACCTACCTATTAATAATATTATTCAATTTTATGGATATGACTTTTTTACCATTACAGGAGACAGTTATATAAAAGGGTTAATAGATATAGATTATGAATTTATTAAAAAAAACCACCTTATTGCCAGCTATAATATAGCCAACGTAGATGATGATTTGTATAAAACAGGAGAGTGGTTTTCTTCACCAGATTTTACAGGTTTCGCTCTTGGTTACGGCTTAGAAACTATTTTAGGACCTGTAGAGTTAAAATACACCTATTCTCCAGAGAGAGGTGAAAGCGAATGGTTTTTTGCACTAGGGTATTATTTCTAGGTTTTAAAGAGCGTTTAAAATTTTAAAAAGCAAGCTCACAAAAAACAATAGAACAGAAAATTTTCCGATATTTGTGAAAAGCCCATTTAGTTATGCCATTTTATCATAAATTAGGAAAAATACCTCCCAAACGTCATACGATATTCAAAAAGCCAAATGGTGATTTGTATTATGAACAACTTTTTGGGACCATAGGTTTTGACGGGATGTCTACCAATCTTTATCACGAACATAGACCAACACAAATAAAGAGTGTAAAAGACCCTTATAGTATAAAACCTAAAATTGCAGTAGAAAACAATATAAAATCATATCGCTTTCGCGGATTTCAAACTGTTCCCGCGCCAGATTTTTTAGAAAGTAGAAAAGTAGTTTTAACCAATTCAGATTGTTCGATTGCCTTAGCGGCACCACAAGAATCTATGGGAGACTATTTTTATAAAAATTCAGATGAAGATGAGCTTCTTTTTATTCATAAAGGCACAGGGAAATTAAGAACTCACTTGGGGAATCTCGACTTTAAATATGGAGATTATCTTTTAATACCAAGAGGGACTATTTATAAAATAGATTTTGACGATGAAGATAATCGCTTATTTAGTGTAGAGTCTAACAGGCCTATTTATACACCAAAGCGCTACAGGAATCATTTTGGTCAATTACTAGAACATTCTCCTTTTTGCGAAAGAGATATAAGAAGACCTTATGAGTTAGAAACAAATGATGAGAAAGGAGAGTTTCTCATGAAAATAAAAAAACAAGGTGAAATATTTGACGTTACTTACGCTACTCACCCTTTTGATGTAGTAGGTTATGACGGTTACAATTATCCTTACGCTTTTTCAATTCACGATTTTGAGCCTATTACAGGTCGAATTCATCAACCACCACCAGTACATCAAACCTTTGAAACCGATGCTTTTGTAGTATGCAGTTTCTGTCCGAGATTATACGATTATCATCCAGAATCTATTCCGGCGCCTTATAATCATAGTAATATTGATAGTGATGAGGTGTTGTATTATGTAGACGGAGATTTTATGAGTAGAAATGATATTGATGCAGGTCACATCTCCTTGCATCCTGCAGGAATTCCTCACGGTCCGCATCCAGGAGCGGTAGAAAGAAGCATTGGGCAAACTAAAACTGAAGAACTTGCAGTGATGGTAGATACTTTTAAGCCTTTAAAGGTTACCGAGGAAGGAATGAAAATAGCAGATGACACTTATCACAAATCTTGGTTAGACGAAAATCATGCTTAGCGAAAAATTACAATTAAACATTTCCGCGCAAGCGAGAGCTATGTGGTAAACTATTTATAGATAGTGCATAGTTTTAAGAATGTTTAATAATATAAAAATAAGAAAATGAGTAAAAAAAATATAGAATCAGTTAATTACGGATTAGAAAAAATATTTGAAGGAGCGCAAGATTTTTTGCCGCTCTTGGGTACAGATTACGTAGAGTTATATGTAGGTAATGCAAAGCAAGCCGCACATTTTTATAAGACAGCGTTTGGATTCCAGTCGCTAGCTTATAAAGGACTTGAAACTGGAAGTAGAGATACTGTCTCTTACGTATTAAAACAAGATAAAATAAGATTAGTGTTAACTTCTCCTTTAACTTCAAAACAAGAAGACATCAATAACCATATTGTTAAGCATGGGGATGGAGTTAAAGTTGTCGCTCTATGGGTAGAAGATGCAAGATCTGCTTGGGAAGAAACTACAAAACGCGGAGCTAAATCTTTTTTGGAGCCAACGGTTGAGAAAGATGAGAGTGGAGAAATTGTAAAAGCTGGAATCTACACTTACGGTGAAACGGTTCATGTGTTTATTGAGCGTAAAAACTTTAATGGAACATTTCTACCAGGTTACGTAAAATGGGAATCAGATTATAGTCCAGAACCAGTTGGTTTAAAATTTATTGACCATATGGTAGGAAATGTAGGTTGGAATGAAATGGACGTATGGGTAAAATGGTATGAAGATGTAATGGGGTTTGTTAACTTCCTTTCTTTTGATGATAAACAAATACATACTGAATACTCTGCTTTAATGAGTAAGGTGATGAGTAATGGTAATGGAAGAATAAAATTCCCAATCAATGAACCTGCTGAAGGGATGAAGAAATCTCAAATTGAAGAGTATTTAGATTTTTATGAAGGTCCTGGGGTACAACACATCGCAGTAGCAACAGATGATATTATTAAAACCGTATCAGATTTAAGATCACGAGGTATCGAGTTTCTTTCTACACCACCAGAAGAATATTATAAAGCGGTACCGGGTAGATTAGAAGAACACAGCCACGAATTAAGAGAGGATATTGAAAGATTAAAAAGTTTAGGAATTATGGTAGATGCCGACGAAGAAGGTTATTTACTACAAATCTTTACTAAGCCAATACAAGACAGGCCAACCTTATTTTTTGAGATAATTCAACGAATGGGAGCTCGAGGATTTGGTGCAGGTAACTTTAAAGCCCTTTTTGAGTCTATTGAAAGAGAGCAAGAATTGAGAGGAACACTTAACTAACTCACAAATAGTTAGAGATTGATTAACTAAAATGTATTTTATTTACTGATTTGATACAGAAAAGGTTAAAGTTTATTTTTTTGAATTGTATCTTTGCAAGTTGCTGTACTTTTGCACAGCATTTTTGGAGTGGTTACCAAAATTGTAAATTTGAAATTTTTTTTCATAAATTTAAGTTTTAGTTGGTTAATAAGCATTAAACCCCATCATTAAATTTGATGGGGTTTTTTGTTTTTCTATTTTTGGAATAGAAATTGTAAAATAATTAAAAGAGCCTCCATTAACCAACTTGTCATTTATGAAAAAATCAATTTTAATTATAGCAATTTGCTTGATAAATATTTCCGCTTTAGCGCAATCAGAAAAAGCATATAAAGCAGGAGAATGGTTTAAATTTAGAATTCACTATGGGTGGTTTAATGCTAGTTATGCTACACTAGAGGTGAAGGATGAAGTTTATAATAATAAAGAAGCCTTTCATATAATTGGTAAAGGAAAATCTACCGGATTACTAGATTTATTTTTTGAGGTTGATGATGATTACCAAACTTATATTTCTAAAAAAACACAACTGCCTTTACATTTTGTAAGAAAAATAAGCGAAGGTGGTCATACTAAAGACAAAGAAATATTTTTTAATCAAAATAAAAATGTCGCAAGAGTAGTTGACAATAAGCATAAAACAGAAAAGACTTTTTCAACGAAAAAAGAAGTTCAGGATATGTTATCTGTTTTTTATTTTTTAAGAAATAAAATAGATCGTAAAACAATTGAGCCTGGAGATGAAATTGTACTCGATTTGTTTTTTGACGATGAAAATTATCGTTTTAAAACTGTTTTTTTAAAGAGAGAAGTCGTAAAAACTAAGTTTGGAAAGGTTAAATGTTTAAAATTTAGACCTTATGTACAGGCAGATCGCATATTTGAAGAAGAAGAAAGTCTAACGTTTTGGGTAAGTGATGATGAAAATAAAATGCCTGTAAAAATTAAAGCAGAGCTGGCTGTAGGTTCTCTTGAAGCAGATTTAGAAGAATACAAAGGTTTAAAAAATCCATTCTCAGCAAAAAAATAGAACAAAGCTTATCTAAAGGTTAAATAAAGCATAATAAATAAGCTGCTATTAAGTTGTATAGAAGTATAGCATTAAATATTTTTGATAAAATTTTTTAAAAATATAACTGAACCAATTTCTTTTGAAAAAAATATCTTACCTCCCTTTAATATTATTAATTCTAATTGCAGTTGGCTGTGAGTTTGACGAGGCGCCAAAAGAAGAAGTCCAAACAGAAATAAAAAAACCAAAACCTTCTATTAAAGAGTATGGTTTTACACTAGATGATTATCAAGTCTATAGAGATACGGTAAGATCGGGCGATAGTTTTGGAGCGATAATGGATTCTCATGGAGTTACTAGAGGGAGAGTTTTTGAGGTTTCAGAAAAAGTAAAAGATGTTTTCGATCCTGCCAGAATCAATGTTGGTAAGCCCTACACTATATTAAAGTCAAAAGATTCTTTATCTAATGTCGAGGTATTCATCTACGAAGAAAGTAGAATAAATTATACGGTGGTTAATTTAAAAGATAGTATTTCTGCTTTAAGAAATAAAAAGCCGGTAACTATTAAAAAAAATATAGTATCAGGAGTGATAACTTCTTCTCTATCTGCTGCTATGGACAATGAGGGATTAAGTATTTTACTAGCAGATAAGTTAGCCGATATTTACCAATGGAAAATAGATTTCTTTAAAATTCAAAAAGGAGATCAGTTCAAAATTATTTATAACGAAAAATATATAAATGATACGGTCTACGCCGGATTAGCAAACATAGAGGCGGCTGTATTAACACATTATAAGAATCCGTATTACGCTTTTGAATTTGGTAAAGACTCCCTTAGCGGATTTGCGAAATTTTATGATGAAGAAGCCAATTCACTTCAAAGTTTCTTTTTAAAAGCTCCGTTAAAATATTCTAGAATCTCCTCACGATATACCAAAAGAAGGTTTCATCCTGTTCAAAAAAGATGGAAAGCTCATAAAGGAACAGATTATGCTGCACCTACAGGCACGCCAATCTGGTCAACTGCAGATGGTGTCGTTATTAAGTCGAGTTACACGAGAGGAAATGGAAATTACGTAAAAGTACGTCATAATGATAAGTACACCACTCAATATTTGCACATGTCTAAACGTAATGCAAAAGTGGGTCAACGTGTAAAACAAGGTGATGTTATAGGCTATGTAGGTAGTACAGGGCTTGCAACAGGTCCACACGTTTGTTATCGTTTTTGGGTTTACGGAAAACAGGTGGATCCTTACAAGCAAAATTTACCCAGTTCAGAACCTCTTAAAGAGTCTCTAAAGCCTATGTATTTTGCGAAAATGGACTCTCTAAAAAAAGATTTAGGTCAGATAAAATTCAAAGAAATTTAGACCTTCAGGAGACTTAAAATGATACTTAACATTTTAGTAACCCAAAAGTTAAGATTTTCATAATAAAAAATGAACTTTTTATTGTTAGATTTGCGGCGACAAAACAAAACAAATAAAAGTCTTCAAAATGAAAAACTTATTTTTATTAACGATGTTGTTATCAACATCTTTTCTTTTCGCTCAGGGTATCGTGACAGGTACTATTACTGATTCTGAGATGAAAACACCATTGCCTGGTGCAAACGTTACTGTAGCAGGGACAAACAATGGAACCACTACAAATTTTGACGGTAAATTCTCTTTAAACGTAGAAACTACAACTGGTAAAATTGTACTTTCTTACGTAGGATTTCAAAAACAAGAAATTGAATTCACTGTAAAAAATGGGGAAACCGTAGATTTAGGTTCATTTGCTTTAATGGCTGATGAAAATGCACTAGGTGAAATTGTAGTTATAGGAAAAGGGGTAGTCGATGTTGCTATAGGTAGAGACACTCCGGTTGCTGTAAGTACCGTAACATCAAAGGACATTCAGAGAAGATCAGGTAACGAAGAATTCCCTACTTTATTAAGAACTATGCCTTCGGTGTATGCTAATACCTCTGGAGGAGGTTATGGAGATTCAGAAGTACGTGTACGTGGTTTTGATCAAAGTAATACTGCTGTGTTATTAAACGGTCAACCAATTAACGGTATGGAAGATGGTAAAATGTACTGGTCTAACTGGCAAGGGGTAAAAGATATTGCAAGTGCAGTACAAGTACAAAGAGGTTTAGGAGCTTCAAAATTAGCTATTTCATCTGTAGGTGGTACTATTAATATCGTTACTCAAACTTACAATAGTGTAGAAAGAGGTTATGTTCAGCAAGAAATTGCTAATAATAATTATACAAAATCTACAGCTTACTACTCAACAGGAGCAAATGATAAAGGTTGGTCTTCTACTTACATGCTTTCTTACTGGAAAGGAGATGGTAACTTCTATGAAGGTACAGAAGGAAACGGATTAACGTATTTCTTTTCTGTAGGATATAAGCCATCAGATGAACATGCTTTCAACTTATTGCTTACAGGGGCGCCTCAAACTCACGACCAAGCTTATCAAAACAGTATAGGTGATGCACTGCAATATGGACGTAAGTATAACTCTAACTGGGGTTATAAAGATGGAAAATACTATAATGAAAGAACTAATTTTTACCATAAGCCAGTATTAAACTTAAACTGGGACTGGAATATTAGTGAAAAATCTGATTTATCTACTGTTGTATATGCTTCTATAGGTAGAGGTGGAGGAACTGGCCCTTTAGGTTCTTTTGATAATAAATACAATAGTAACGGTCAAATAGATTTTGATGCAATAGTTGCAAATAATAGAAGTTTAGCTACTACAGATGTTGCTGGTAATGATTTACTTATTGGTGAAGATGAAGATAATATGGGTTACATCACCAGAGCTTCAATGAACAATCACTTTTGGGTAGGTGCGGTGTCTAACTTTAATCATAAGATTAATGAAAATTTAGAGTTTAATGTTGGTTTGGATTATCGTTTTTATCACGGAGATCACTACAGACAGGTAAATGATTTCTTAGGATTAGACGGTTGGAGAGAAACTGGTAATGGTTCTATTCCTAATGGGCAAATTGTATTGCAAGATTATAAGGTTAATCTTTTTAACCCAACGTTTAATGTAGCAAAATCAGATCAGCAAATTGATTATAGTAACTCTGAAGATATTGCATATATTGGAGGTTTTGGTCAGGTTGAATATAAAACAGATAAATTTTCTACTTTTTTACAAGGAGCTTTATCTAACCAAAAACATACACGATACGATTACTTTGCTTATACTTTACCATCAGAACAAGAGTCAGAAAGTGTAGAAAATGTAGGGTACAATGTAAAAGGTGGTGCTAATTATAACATTAATGATCAGCATAATATATATGCTAATGCAGGTTTTTACTCAAGACAACCTTTTCATGATAATGTTTATTTAACTTATACTAATGACATTAATCCGTTAGCGGAAAATGAAGATATTACAGGATTAGAATTAGGATATGGTTTCAAAAGTAAAATCTTTAGCGCTAATTTAAATGCTTATTATACAAAATGGGCAAATAGAACTAATACAGAAGAAGATCGCTTAGACTTGGATGAAGATGGAATAGATGAATTTTACTTCTCTAACTATACGCAGATTGAGCAGACACATATGGGATTAGAGTTAGATTTTATCTCTAGACCCGTTGAAACTTTACCTTTAACCATAAAAGGTTTTGCATCTGTAGGAAACTGGAAATACTCAGATAATCCTAATTTAAACTTAATTAGACAAGACGATTTATCTGTAGTAGAGTCTCAGTCTGGAAAATCTTATGTAGATGGTGAAAAAATTGGTGACGCACCACAACTATCTTTTAATTTAGGAGTACAGTATAATATTTTAGATAATTTATCTATAGATGCAGACTGGTTCTTATATGATCAATTATTTGCAGGGATTAGTCCTTTAGATTTTACAGATCCTGAAGCAGATAATAAAGTAGTAGAATTGCCTTCGTATGATATTTTTAGACTAGGAGCTTCTTACAGATTAAAGTTAGAAGGAAAAAAATCTTTAGACTTTAGAGCAAATGTAGATAACTTATTCAATGAAGTTTATTTAACTAGTTTAAGTTCTAACAGAGCAGTTACTACAGATACAGATCCAGGGAATGTTTATAGAGGTATTAACACGTCTAACAGAGGTAGTTTTGGTTTTGATAGACAATGGAGTTTAAGCGTTAAATTTAACTTCTAGATTTGCTTTAACACCTAATTTTTAGAGAAAAAGCCTGCTGATTTCAGCAGGCTTTTTTTTATGTGTTAATTTATATGTTAGGAGTAACTTATAATAAATAGTATATTTGAATTTAAAAATTTAAAACATGTATAGAGCTATTTATTATTTACATTCTTATTGGGCGTATATGGTGATTTTGGTTGTTTTTTTAGCAACTATCAATGCGCTTATTGGGGCGTTTACCAAAAAACCTTATGGAGCAAAAGATTTTAGAATTTCCCTGTTTGCTTTAATTTGCACACACCTTCAATTACTTATTGGTCTTATCTTATTTTTTGTTTCTCCAAAAATAGTTTGGTTTTCAGAAAACGTTGATATGGGACTAATCATGAAAAACAGTACGATGAGAATGTATAATGTAGAGCATCCTTTGCTTATGATTATTGCTATTGCGCTAATTACTATAGGATATTCTAAGCATAAGAAGAAATTATCTTCAGCGCCAAAATTTAAAACTTTAGCTATATTTTATACCTTGGCGTTTGCAGCAATATTAGCAATGATACCTTGGTCTATTTGGATATAAAGTTCTATTGTAACTATTGGTCCGCTTTAACTTTATTGACCACCGTTAGATGGTGAAATTAAGAAATAAAAAAATCCGCTCATTTGAGCGGATTTTTTGTTTGTAGATTTTAGGTTTTATTCTATTGTATTTCTTTTATAAGATGAACATATACAGGAAAGTGATCACTGTATCCTCCAGAGAATCCTCCATCAGAGAAACTTCTGTATGGGTAACCTTTATATCTTCCTCTTGGGTTACTTAAAAATTGAGGATTGTAAACTCCAGCTTTGTAAAATCGGTAGGTAGAATAATCTTTTTCAATTAAAGGTTTGCTTAAAATCATTTGGTCAAATAAATCCCAGCTATCTCTATAGGCAATGGTTCCTATACCTTTCTTTTGCATATTCTCCATAGGATTGTATAAACCTTTCAGTTCAACATCTTCCATTTCCGCTTTAGCTCCTAAAACTTCTTTTACACTTGTATTATAAGGGCCGTCATTTAAATCTCCCATAGTTATAATTTTTGCATAAGGATCTATTACGTGTAAAGAGCCTATTATTTCTTTATTAAGTGCTGCAGCTTTCTCTCTTTTAAAACGACTTCTTGCTTCTCCTCCACTTCTTGAAGGCCAGTGATTTACG
>Ga0115561_1002700_pt1 | contig 11744 bp, 8 predicted proteins | sample COGITO_mtgs_1105_4_FD_87201 | JGI IMG/M metagenome (GOLD analysis project Ga0115561, IMG submission 87201) | Pelagic marine microbial communities from North Sea - COGITO_mtgs_110512 | ecosystem: Environmental > Aquatic > Marine > Epipelagic | place: Germany:Helgoland, sampling site Kabeltonne...
GATAACGTAGATCCTTTAGCTACCGCTGCTTTACGGGACAGCAAACGTAACCTTATGGAGAATACCCTGACGGGTATCGACATGAATGCGTCTGGCAGCGGCAACATGAATTCTAGCAGGGCTGGCGTTGCCGAAAGCATTGCCAACCGCGACTATAACGACAGGGCCGCAGATACTAGAGTTGGTATTATGAACAACTTAGTAGACAGAAGCCTCACCAACCAAGCACAACAGTTTGCTGACCAAAGCGGCGCGTTGACTAACGTAGGTAATTCTTATGGTGCCATGAGTAATAACGTGGCTGGCTCTGGAGCTTCTTTAGCTGGTGCAACTAACGCACTAAATGCACAGGACGGCTATAACACTTCAGCGGGTAATCAGATTGGAAACATGGGCCGCGCTAATCAGGGCATTATGAACAGTTACAACACTGGCTTGAGTACAATGGGACAAGGCGCACAGTTTGGCATGGCAGGCGGTAACGCTTTACAAGGGATGAGCCAAGCCCAGATGGATAATGACCGAGCAAACTTCGAGCGCCAACGCGACTACGAGATGGCAGCACGTCAAGACTATCAGTCTCAGATACTTGGTAAGGCTCCATCAACTATTGGCCGTGTAAATCCTAATTTGACAGACAATATCTCCGCTGGCTTTGGTGGAGCAACGGCAGGCTACGGGTTTGCTCAGAATATGGGCTACGGCTTCAATGATCCAAACAGACCAACCGCTGGAATTTCTGACTACATGAACGGTGGACCGTTTTCGGGGTATAGCTAATGGAAAATCTAACTGATGCTTTGCGTACAGACCCAGTGTTTCTTAAAGCCGCTGGCAAGTACAACCAAGACCCAGAAACCTACTGGAGTACCCTTTCGCCTCAAGCTAAAGCAATGCACGTTAATCGCATGGCTGCTACGCCACCTGTTTTAGACACGAAGCCTGCCCCTACGTCTATGGAAGAAATGAACTACCAGGATTTCCTAAATCTATCTCAGGAGCAAGGTGGAGTTCCTGCGGGTGCGGAGTTTCCAGCTTTAAATAGTGCAATGGAGACAGGTGAAGAACTCCAAGGAATAGATACAGAACTAAAGCGCCGTCAGACAGAAAGCATGGCGGCGATTGATGAGGGACTTCTAAACGAACAGGTAGGAAATAACGTACCATCTGCAATAGAAGAGCAGCTACGCCGTCAGCAGGGCCGAGAGACTGCACCCTCACAGATTGGAAACAACCCGCCAATAGGAGGCGCACTGAGTGGTTCAATTTACAATGGGGTTGACCCAAGGGGCGACCAGATACCGCCACCTGTTTTAAGTGACAGGGTAAATGACCCAAGAGGTCCAAACCAAATACCTGACCCTGTTGGTGTTGGTGGTCCCATACTTACGGACCGCATCAACGATCCAAGAGGTCCACACCAGATACCAAAGAACCCAACAATGCCAGTTCTTACTGATCCGACAAAGCAGGGTACTACGGGTGGCATCTTAAGTACCACAGTTGGCACTGGCCCTCAAAGAAACAACGGTAACGCCCGTGGTTCCAGAATGTCTTTCAATAAGATTGGCAGCGGCGAAGACCGCACAGCTTATGCAAATACCCCTCGCGGTGAAATGCTCATGCGCGTTGGTGGTAAAATCGCCGCTGGGTCAGCAAATGGTTATAACTCTGCTATGAACGATGGCATCCAAGAGTATGGTGCAATCAAAGACGCAGACAGGGCAAGAGATACTGAAGCCTACTTAGAACAGGTAAGGCAGCAAGAATTAGATGCGGCAAACCAGATCGATGCAAGTGGCGCTACTAGTGGCGATGCTGATGCAATGAATTTAGTAAATGATACCATGGCTAACTATCAGTCAGCCCTATCAGCAATTTCTGATAGCCGTGCATCGGGTGGAAACCTTACTGGTATTGGCGGTATTGCCAAGAGCTTCGTGGACACCTTTACGGGCTCACCAGACGCGGCCCGTAGGCTCATTCTTCAGCGCGTAAGGGTAGATGATGCCTTGCTAAGAGTTGCTGAAACTAAAGGTGCTATTTCTAACGCTGAAATGAAACTATTTTTAGCTCCAGCCCCAAGAACCATTGATGATGAAAAGATATGGGAAGCATGGATACGCGACAGGATGTCCGCTTTGGAGAAAGTCCAGACAAGATTACGCGGTGGAACTACGGTTCCTGAAACTGAGCGTCCAACTAGAAACTCTCTTTCTGAAGCAGATATGGCATACTTAAATAATTGAGGTTAAAAATGGCTGAACTTACCGTAGAAGACTATAAGCGCGGTGCGCGAAAAGCTATGGAAGCCAACGATGTTGAGGCCGCAAAGCGTTTAATTGCAAAAGCAAGAGAAATAGACACAAGTAACCAGACAGAAACCAGCCAGCCAGTTCCCGATGGTTCACACAGGATGCCAGATGGCAGTGTGATGAAAGACAGCGAAATGCAGTCTGAAGGTCCGGCAAAAGAAATCAATGGCCCTATGCAGGGCTTCGGGGCTGCGTTTCGCTCTGGTATTGATGCTCCATTAGAGAACATAGCAGAGACAGCAAATGTGGTTGGCGCAAATAAAATTTCAAAAACTCTTAGCAACCTTACCGATGCCCCAGAGAATTATGAGTCAGCATCGGCCAAGTTCATTGAAGGCGATGAGGATGGTTCATTTGCATACAGCTACTTACCAAAGGCCGCAGTTGAGCAAATTGGTCAGTACGCTGGTTCTCTCATAACACGGGCTGGTGGTGCCGCTATCGGTACAGCAGTCGGTGGCCCTGTTGGTGGCATTGCTGGAGGACTTGCTGGTCCCGCAGCCTTTGAATTTGTGCAGCAACTTGGCCCGATTGCAAATGAACGCGCACGAAACAACGGACGCGATAAGCCTAACAAAGACGATTTCATGGCCGCTGCTAAGACGGCTGCGGCTTCTGGTGCTTTAAACGCGCTGATCCCTGCAAAAGGTGGCATAATTAAGAGAACTGCCGCTGAAGCTGCAACAGAGGGAGCACAGAGTGTTGTAGAACAGACAGGTTCAACAGTAGGGACTGATGTAGGACTACAGGTAAGCCCCCGTCAGGCCGTTGGTGAGGCCATAATCGGCGGTACTTCTGCGGGTGGCGTTACTGCCGTCACGAAAGCAAGTAAAACAGGCGGCATGGTCTTAAGCGATAGATCAACATTGGACCCAGAAGTTGACCAAGCAGCTGGTGAGGTAGCCCGTCTATTAACAGATATATCGAAGACAGAAGGCGCAGACTTAAAAAGAGTAGACGCTGCCACTCAAGGCACTGGAAAGAAAGTTAAGAAGGGCGCAAACCAAGCGCTAGACGAAGCCAGAAGCCGTATTAATCGAGAAGTATCTAATGCAGCTGGAATTCTTAAAAACGAATTAGGTATAAACAAGGGACCAATAGAGGTAAAAACTCAGCTAGAGGCGGCAATAGCTCAATCAAGAAATAAAGTCTCTTCAGTTGTAAGTAATGAGAACATTCAGTTCATAAAGGACAATTTTGGCCAAACTGAACAGGGTCAAATCCTTGTAGCTGCTTTCCGAAAATCAAATGTAGTCACAGAGCTATACGCTGGTGGACTTAAAGGTGGGGTTTCTCAGTTTACCGACCAATTTAACCCACTGCCTACCTTCGGACGTTCTTATAACCCCGCTGGTGGTGTTGCTGGCAACCTAAACGCAGGCGCGGCCGTTCTTACTGGCGGTGGAAGCTTGGCGGTACAGATCCCAGCCGTAGTTGGCGGTCGTGTAATCGATGCAGTAACTGGCCGAAGGTCAAAAGTCGCTAGGTTTGTAAAACAGAACCGTAAAAAAGCAGGCTTTGAAGCTCCTACAGGAACGTCTGTAATTGGCTTGGCTCAAGCTAGGAAAGATCTGGAAGCGCAGAAGAGAAAAGCAGAAAGTCAGAAAAAGAAACAGGCTGCACAAGTTGCAAACGATATAAAAGATGAAGAAAACGCGGCACAGGCCGCACGTACAATTGCAAATGGTGATCCCCCAAATCGGGGTAACGAGAGCACACGGCCTGATCCGCGAGGCGTAGTCTGGAACTCAATTTTAGACAAACGCCCAGAACAGAACATGACAACAAAAGAGATAGACGCTAAAATTAAGTCTATACTATACGAACTACAAGATGTTCATAAGGATAGCCCCGAAAGGCTGTCTGCGATAGAACAGTATCTAACGTATCTGGAAACAGGACGCATGGGTTCTGAAGGACGGCCACTATCAGAGGTTGCTGCTCTAGTAAGCGGCGCATGGGACTCTACTGGTCCCACAAGTGGGGGGACTAGTACCAGCCCAAATCCAGGTGGGGCAAATCCGAAGCCACTTACTCCAAAAGAAGATGGCAAACAGAGCAACATCGCGTTTAACCAAGAGCTTGTTGAAGCTGTTAATAACAGCCGTGTTCGAGCGGACAATAAAGCTAAGTTACTAAAAGCTTTAGGTGAGCTTAGAATGAACCTTGGTTCTGATCCAGTAGCAAAGGCTACAGAAATTGTTTCCAATGCTGGTGTTTCTAAGCCTCTTGCAAAAAAGTACCTTAATCCTTATTTAGAAAGAATAGTAACTCAACAAGCAGCGGCGAGAGCTAAAGGTAAGAAGCAAAGTGGAAAAACAACCAAAGAAACCCCAGAAAACCCAGAAGGCCCTGACCCCAGAGGAACAGCGCAGGGTGGACGAGGTGTTGGAGTTACTCAAGGAAGGACCGACAGGCCAGTACAAGGACCACCCTTACCTAGTCCTGCATTAGTAACTAACCCAACAACAAAGCCGACAACAGCTCAGGTAAAAAATAACTTACCAGAGGCCAAAGCAATTATAGAAATTGGCAAAAAGGGTACTAAGTACGAAAACGGCATTCAAGATTGGAATTCAGCACTTGAAGCTGCCAAAATCCTTAACCAAACAGTTTCTATATTTTCCAGCAATCAAGCGATGGCACGCAGTTCTAGCTCCAAAATAAAAAGTAATATACGCGGGTACTATCAAACTGTTGGCCGAGGCGGTGGAAACGTCTTTGGCTTAAAGATTGGTGGAACTATGGGAAGCGTGGCTGCGCCGCGTACTGAGGTTCAAGCGTTAACTACGTTACTTCACGAAATTGCTCATGGTATTACTTTAAAACCAATAGATGGCAACTATGATCCTAACTTTGGTACTAATAAAGATGTCACCAAGTTTAATAAACTAACAGGTGAACAAAATGACACTACTTCAAACTCTTTTGTTAGCAGTGCTATTCTACCTATACTGAGCGGTCCAAAGTATGACCAAAACCACCCTGTCATACAAGAGGTTATAAATTTACAGCAAAACGTAACAGTATATCAGGCCAAAAATAACGCCAGCGGAAGAATGGTCAGGGACTTCCGTAAAATGTCAAACAAAGCTAAAATAAAAAGTCACCTAGAGTACACGCTAAGTTTTAATGAGTTCGCGGTAGATCCTGTTTGGGTTTATATGTTTGACCCGAAAATGGCTAAAGAAATTATGCCTCAAACATCAAAGCTGATACAAAGCGAGTTTGCCAAGGCTGGTAATAAGAAGATCCAATTTTACAGTCACCCACTTGCCAGCGTTCTCGCTGTAGTGACCGCTATGGTTGCTCTAGGTTCTGGTGGTCAAGAAGAAGAAGAGGAACGCCAATCTACTGGTGTTCTAACGGTATAGGAAGGAAATCTAATGCCATACGGTACTAAAAAAGGACGCCCACCTAAAAAGTAATGCAAAACTAAAAAAGTAAGGAAGCAAATCGTGAATACAACAGCATTTGACCTAGTGTCTGTTCTCAGGAAAATCGAGGTAGTCAAAGGGCTATCTTGGCTTTCCAGTGAAGAGAAAAGAAAGATCTTCAAGGATATGGTTTTGGCACTGCCACCTCAGTTATTCTGTCGTACTTGTGAGCCAACTCTGGAAATAGTCATCAAGCATTTAGGATTAAACAATGGGCGCACCGAAGAACCCGCGAAAGAAAGCTCCAAAAAAGGAGCTACAGCATCCACTAAAAGCTCGAAAAGGGACGGAAAACTACTTTTCAAAGCTGATGCAAACGGAAGAGGGAAGAGCGCTGAGAAAGCAGTGGTCAAGTAGACCAAAGAAGAACGCAGGCCGACCCAAGGGTACGCCTGATGGCTTCACGCTCGAAACAATCACGCCCATTAGAAAACAGGCAAAAGCAGATGCTGAAAGGATCGTTAAGAAAATGGCAGAAGAGAACGGAATTGATGACGTTTACGCCATCGAGGCATTAGAAACCGCAGTTCAGATAATGCGGGAGCCATCCCAAAGCAGGGACAAACTAACAGCCGCTAGAATGGTCTTAGATTTCACAAAGACTAAACCAGTTGCTAAAAGTGAAGTAACCATCGGTAAAGCCGAGGCATTCTTGGAGTCGCTTTTAGTAGCCGACACCGAGGAAGAGCAACCCGATGATGACACCGAAACTGGCGACAGTACGCCGTAAGCTATACGACAACTTTGACTTCTATAGTAAGTCAGCCCTTAAGATCAGGACCAAAGACGGCGATATACGCCCACTGAACTTAAACCCAGCCCAGCGCATCTTACATAAAGCAGTAGAAAACCAGATGGCATCCGAGGGTAAAGTTCGGGTGATTATCTTGAAAGCGAGACAGCAAGGTCTATCAACTCATGTTGGTGGCTACTTGTACTTCAATGTTAGCCAGAAGAAAGCTTGTAAAGCCTTGGTGGTTACTCACCACAGCGACAGCACAAGAGCGCTCTTCGACATGACAAAGCGCTACCACGATAATTGCCCAGAGCTACTAAAGCCACATACAAAGTACAGTTCACGCCGAGAGCTTACGTTTGACGTTCTCGATAGCTCTTACGTGGTTGCTACGGCTGGCGGTGAGAGCCTTGGTCGAGGAGAGACACTGACGCACGTACACGCCTCTGAGCTTGCTTTTTGGCAGAAGTCTACAGCCCTAGAGAACTGGAATGGCATGACGCAGGCTGTACCTAACAAGAAGGGTACGGCTGTGTTTGTCGAAAGCACCGCCAATGGCGTGAGTGGCATCTTTTATGACCTATGGAAAGGTGCTGTTGATGGCACTAATGGATACGTCCCTGTGTTCATACCTTGGTTCTTAGACAAAGATTATCGTGAGGATGTACCTAAGAGCTTCGAGATAACTCCGGCTGAACAAGAGATTGCCGACAAGTATAACTTGGACAACGCGCAACTTATGTTTCGTAGGAAAAAGATAGCACAGAACGGCATAGATCTATTTCAACAGGAGTACCCAGCGGAGCCTAATGAGGCATTCCTGACAACTGGGCGTCCTGTGTTTAACCCAGAGGTTTTACATAAAGACTTGGATAAAGCTAAAGACATAAAGCAGCGGCTTGCCCTTGAAGGGGATGAGTGGCTGGAGAATATGCGCGGCGAACTGATGCTATACCGCACCATAGATGACGGTGAGCAATATACTATCGGCGCTGATGTTGCCATGGGAGTTCGAGGCGGCGACTACAGCGTAGCGCAAGTTCTTGACAGTAAGAAACGACAGGTTGCGACTTATCGCGCTCAAGTTCACCCCGATTACTTTGCTGAAGTCCTCTATAAGTTAGGCAAGTTCTTCAACTTCGCCTTCATCATTGTAGAGAACAACAGTCACGGTATTTTAACCTGTACCCGCCTTGGTAAAGACATGGCGTATCCGAATTTCTACACAGAAGTCCAGATAGACAAGTTGACTGAGAGAGAAACCCTAAAGCTGGGCTTCACGACAACCTCTAAGACAAAACCTCTGATAATTGACGAACTCAGGGCCTGTGTCCGAGAGGGTACGATAGAACTTAACGATAAGCTCACGATCCGAGAAATGCTGACATACATCGTCACCCAAAGTGGTGGAATGGAAGCTGAAGCCGGATGCTTCGATGACTGTGTAATGAGCTTGGCCCTAGCAAATCATATCCATGAAGGTGCTTGGGAGCCAATAAAGGCAGTCGATGAATTTTATATTGAGATGGTTTAGATATGCAATCAAAAGAAGAATACAAAGCACTTGATGACGATAAGATAGTCTCTATCGTAGATACTCAACTCAGGCGCTCTATTGGTTACTACGATAGTGAACTATCCAAGGAACGCCGTAGAGTAATGAAGTATTACTCTGGTGAGCTTCCGCGCCCAGCGCATGACGGTAACAGCAAATACGTTAGTCAAGATGTCTATGACGCGGTAGAGAGCATGAAAGCCGCACTGCTTGAGACTTTTAGTACAGGCAACAAGGTTATGCGTTTCACTCCTCAGAACATGGATGACGTAGACACTGCCGAGGTATGCACTGAGTACACTGATTTCGTTCTGCACCGCCAAAACAACCTGTTTGAAACCATGCAAACGGTTATCCACGATGGCCTCATAGCGCGTGCGGGTATCTGCAAAGTCTACTGGTGTATGCAAGATGAAACCAGCCTCGAATACGTTGAGAACCTCACCGAAGATGAGCTTGATGTACGTCTGGCAGAAGAAAACATTGAGATAGAGAGCATCGAACAGGATGAGATGGGTATGTTCACTGGGGAGCTTAAAGTCACCCGTGATACCTCTCAGGTCAAGATCGAGGCACTAGCTCCCGAAGAGTTCCTAATTTCACCTCAAGCTAAATCATTAGATACTGTGAACTTCTGTGCACACCGCACTAAGAAGTCTATCTCTGAACTTATTGAAATGGGGTACGAAGAGGACGTTTTAGCTAAAATTGGTGATAACGAAGACACTGATTTCGATGGCGACCCAGAGATACTAACGCGCTTTGAGGACATCGGTTCTGACAGTGCTTTTAACTCACAGGGCTACCAAAAGCAGACACGCCAAGTAACCGTAATCGAGGCATACATAGAGCTTGATGTAGACGGCACTGGCATGACTGAACTCTATAAAGTAGTCAAATGCTCCAATGTTTTACTAGAGAAAGAGGTAGTAGCTCGGCGTCCATTTATAGCCTTTGTTCCACTACCTATTCCACACGCTTTTCACGGCAACAACTTCGCTGAGAAATTGCTAGGAATACAGAATGCTCGGACAGTTCTCACACGGTCTATCTTAGATCATGCGATGGTCACGAATAACCCACGCTACACCGTAGTAAAGGGTGGCTTGACTAATCCAAGAGAGCTTATCGACAACCGCGTTGGCGGCATCGTCAATGTGACGCGCCCAGACGCTATTAACCCTATGCCTCAAGCATCTCTGAACCCTTATGTGTTTCAGACAATACAGATGCTGGATGAGGATAAAGAGGACACCAGTGGTGTCTCTCGCCTATCTCAAGGTCTAAATAAAGACGCAATAAGCAAACAGAACTCAGCGGCTATGGTTGAGCAGTTGGCAACAATGAGCCAGCAACGCCAAAAGATCATAGCGCGAAACTTTGCAAATAACTTCTTAAAGCCCCTTTTCTCACAAGTGTACCAGTTGGTCGTAGAGAACGAGAGCGAAGAGAAGATTGTAGAGCTTGCCGGACGTTACGTTGAAGTCAAACCAGCACAATGGGCAGACAAGCGTGACGTTCAAGTTGAGTTCCATTTGGGATACGGTGATCAGCAAGAGATGGTCAGTAAATACCTTATGTTCCACTCTATGCTTTCGGCAGACCCTACGCTCGGCGAAATGTACTCGCCAGCGAACAGGTACAAGATGCTTTCTGTGGTGCTTGATAAGTCAGGCATAAAGAATGTTGCAGACTTCCTTACGGACCCTGCCAGCATCCCACCAAAAGAGCCAGATCCAGCACAACAGATGCAGATGCAGATGGCTCAGAAACAGTTGGAACTTCAAGAGCGACAGACTTCTGTTGCTGAGATGAAGGCCCAATTCGATGCCCAAATGGGCAAGATGAAGCATGAGCTTGACCAGATGAAGGCCAAGCAAGACTTCGCACTTAAGTCGGACAAGATGGATCTCCAAGAGAGCCAGCAAGATCATAAAGAATTCGTCAATCTCGAAGAGTTAGATATTGCACGCAATGCTGATGATGTCCGAGCAATCGCAAGCCCTAACGGGTAAGCACAGCAAGGAAGAGCAATAAGTATGGAAGACCAAGAAGAGCAACTTGTCGATCTTGGGGATAGTGCAGAGGTCTTACTACAGACCCCTGCGTTTATCCAGGTGATTGACCAATGCGTAGAGGCTTCATTTGCAACATTCTGCAACACCGAAGCCATCAAAGTGGACCAGCGTGAGCTTGCCCATCGCCACTATCTCGCAATCAAGGATGTGGTGAATACATTAAAACAGCGTGTTCAAGTGCGTGACAGCATTATTGAACATCGTAACGGCGACAACAGCCAAGAGGAAATCGCACCATGAACGACAACGTGCAAAATGATAACTCTGGGCCGCAGAACCTCGACAGAGATGAAGCGGCCGAAGCAATCCTAGCCAGTTGGTCAGACGGTGAAGACCTATCTGATCTGGAGGAGGATGATGCAACACCCGAAGGCCAAGACGAGACTACGGCTGAAGAGGGTGAAACTGAAGATGAAGATGTTACTACGGATGACGAAAGTTCCGAAGACCCTGATGAGGATAATGAAACCGAAGACGAAACCGATGATGACGAAGAGGAAGAGGAAGAGGGCGATGAGCCTTCCGTTGCTTCTGATGAAAACATTGTCGAACTATCAGTCAACGGTGAAACCAAACAGGTATCTGTAAAGGACTTAAAGCGACTGTATGGACAAGAGGCGTCTTTAACGAAAAAGTCTCAAGATCTTGCCGCCCAGCGGAAAGTCACCGATGAAAACCTGACTAAAACTCAGGCTAGTTATCAGAAACTAATGGAACGAGCCGAGGCTAGGTATAAACCCTACGCTGAGATCGATATGTTAGTGGCTTCCAGACAGATGGAGCCAGACACATTTGCACAGTTACGACAGGATGCAAAACAGGCAGAAGATGACCTTCGCTTTCTCCGAGAGGAGAGTGGGCAGATGGTTACTGACCTTCAAGAACAGCAAGCGCAAGCAACCAAACAAGCCGCCGCCGAGTGCGTAAAGGTTTTAGAGGAAAGCTTGCCAGATTGGGGCAACGAACTCTACTCAGAGATCCGCGACTACGCTGTTAAAGCTGGACTGCCTAAAGCTCAAGTCGATCAATATACTGATGCAAGTGTAATCATGTTGATTAACAAAGCCCGACTTTATGACCAATCGAAACAGACAGCCGAAAGCAAGAAAGCCAAGGCCAAAGTTACGAAGTCTAAAAGTGGCAAGACGAAAGTCTTATCTTCCAAGAAGGCACCACCTTCTAAGGCTCAACTACAAGCAGGCCGCCGTTCTGCGGCGCACCAGAAGCTTATAGATAATCCTAGAGATGGTGGTTCTACTGATGACATCGCTGATGCCTTAATGGCGCGATGGGCTGATTGATCTATTAACTTTAGTTTAACATCATAACTTCTTGAAAAGGAACAATTAAATGACCACATACGTGACCTATTCACAGGTCGGAAAAGCTGAAGATGTTTCAGACATTATAAGCAATATTTCGCCCTTTAGTACGCCGATGCAAGCCATGCTCAAAACAGAGAAAGTTTCTGCTCGAACCTTTAGTTGGCTCGAAGACAGTCTAGCGGCAATCGCGGTTAACGCGGCCGTGGAAGGGGCAGACGCCTCTATGGCAACTCTCGGTAATGCTACCGAGCGCACGGGGACAACTCAGATCCTCACCAAAGCGTTTCAAGTATCTGCA
>Ga0115561_1002710_pt1 | contig 11714 bp, 10 predicted proteins | sample COGITO_mtgs_1105_4_FD_87201 | JGI IMG/M metagenome (GOLD analysis project Ga0115561, IMG submission 87201) | Pelagic marine microbial communities from North Sea - COGITO_mtgs_110512 | ecosystem: Environmental > Aquatic > Marine > Epipelagic | place: Germany:Helgoland, sampling site Kabeltonne...
ACATGGCGAAATCTCCTGTACAGCGTTTTCAACCAAAAGCACTTGCGTGTGCACTGCGGCGTAACAAGCTGGGGCACACGCGCGGCGCGCCCGTTCAGCCCTGCACCACGGGTGGGGTCCACAGCATTTCGATGTGGGGGATGTCATCTTCGAGGTATTCGTCCGACACCGCCACAAACCCAAAGCTGCCGTAAAAGCGCTGCAGGTGCGCCTGCGCACTGATGCGCACCGCCCTGCCCGGCCACACCTGCTGGCAGCGGGTCAGCCCTTCGGCCACCAGCAGACGGCCGGTGCCGTTGCCACGCGCTTCCTTGGCGGTGACCACGCGGCCAATGGAGGGCTCGGGGTAGTTCACGCCCGGGTCCACCACGCGCAGGCAGGCCTGTAGCACGCCCGCCTCGTCGTAGCCCAGCAGGTGATAGGACTGCTTATCAGCGCCATCCGGGTCCTGGTACGGGCCCTGCTCCAGGATGAACACCTTGCAGCGCAGGGCCAGCGCGTCGTGCAGGGCATGCACGCCCAGGTCGTCAAAGCGGGCCCACGTCCACGTCAATGTCATCAGATCAGCTTGACCAGTTGCTTGCCAAAGTTCTTGCCTTTGAGCAGGCCCAGGAACGCCTCGGGTGCGGCAGCGATGCCCTGGGCAATGGTTTCGCGCGGACGCAGTGTGCCGGTGCCCACCAGCGTGCCCAGCTCCTTGAGCGCATCGGGCCACACTTCCATGTGTTCGCTCACGATGAAGCCCTCGACCTTCATGCGGTTGATGAGCATGAGTGCAGGGTTGGCCATGGGCAGCGGTGCGCCGTCGTAGCCAGCGATCATGCCGCACAGGGCGATGCGGCTGAAGGCGTTCATGCGCAGCATCACGGCGTCCATGATCCAGCCGCCCACGTTTTCAAAGTAGCCGTCGATGCCGTTGGGGCAGGCTTCCTTGAGTGCCTTGGACATGGCTTTCACGTCGCCGTGCACCTTGTAGTCAATGCAGGCGTCAAAACCCAGCTCTTCGGTGGCGTACTTGCACTTGTCCGCACCACCGGCAATACCCACCACGCGGCAGCCGCGGGCTTTGGCCAGGGCAGCAAACGCACTGCCCACCGCGCCGGTCGCAGCGCTCACCACCACGGTGTCGCCTTCCTTGGGGGCAATGATCTTGACCAGGCCATACCACGCCGTCACGCCGGGCATACCGACGGCGCCCAAGTAGTGCGACAGCGGCACATGGGTCGTATCGACCTTGCGCAGCGCACCAGGGGCATTGGCATCCACCACGCTGTACTCCTGCCAGCCGCCCATGCCCACCACCTTGTCGCCCACGGCGTACTTGGCGTTGCGGCTTTCCACCACCTCGCCCACCGTGCCGCCAATCATCACTTCGCCCAGGGGCTGCGATGCGGCGTAGCTCTTGCTCTCGTTCATGCGGCCGCGCATGTAGGGGTCCAGGCTCAGGTAGTGGTGGCGCACCAGCACCTGGCCGTCGGCCAGCGCAGGCGTTGCTGCCGACACCAGCTTGAAGTTGCTGGCCACGGCTTCGCCCTGGGGGCGGTTGTCGAGGAGGATCTGCTGATTGATGGGCATGGAAAATCCTTTTGCTATGGTTTCAATAGCTGCCAGCGCTTTATCTGCAAGCGCCAGAGGCCAAAAATACTTGAAGTGCTGGTTTGCGCTTCGCTGCTTCAGTCCGTCGAGACAGACTTGAGCTGGTTGATGTTGCGCCCGTCCACCGGCAGGCGCTTGACGTACTTGAACGTGCCAGTGGCATGGCTGCAGATGCGCCCTGCCGTGTCATACACCGAGCCTTCGGTGAAAGCCAGCGTGGCCGTGCGGTGAATCAACCGCCCCTTGGCCACCAGCGGGCCCTTGGCGGGCTGCATGAAGCTGGTCTTCATCTCGATGGTGACCACGCCCATGTCCGGCGTTTCGCTGCGCGCGGCCGTGGCCATGGCCACGTCCAGCAGGGTCATCGACGCACCGCCGTGCGTCACGTCAAAGGAATTGAAATGCTCGGGCTTGGCCTCGTAGTGCAACTCTGACTCACCACCTTCCATGCGGTGCAGGGTGAAGCCCAGGTGGGTGACAAAGGGGATTTCAACGCCAAAACTTTTCAAAACAATTCCTCGGTAGGCAAACTAAGAGACGCGCGCGAGGCAGGCCAGGGACCGTCCCGCCGCGCTGGTGAGCTCCCCTTCCCGGCGAAGCCGGGAGAAGGGGAAAGCGGCAAAACCGCGCAGGGGGTTGTACTCTAGTTCAACCGCCTGTGACCACGCTCACGCCCCCATCCACCGCCAGCCACTGGCCGGTGATGTGCTTGCCCGCATCCGACGCATACAGCACGCACAGACCCTTCAGGTCTTCATCGTCGCCCAGGCGGCCCAGCGGTGCGCCCGCCTTGAGTTTTTCCTCGCCCAAGGCCTTGAGCGTGCCCACCGTCATCTTGCTGGGGAAGAAGCCGGGGCAGATGGCGTTAACTCGGATGTTGTACTTGCCCCATTCGGCCGCCAGCGCACGGGTGAAGTTGATCACTGCCCCCTTGGACGTGTTGTAGGCAATGGTGTTCATGCCGCTGGGGTTGCCACCCAGACCGGCGATGGAAGCCACGTTGATGATGCTGCCCTGCTTGCGGGCGATCATGCTGTGCTTGGCGATGTGCTGGCTCAGGATGAAATAGCCGCGCACGTTCAGGTTCATCACCTTGTCCCAGGCGTCCACAGGGTGGTCTTCGGCAGGCGAGCCCCAGGCGGCGCCTGCGTTGTTCACGAGGATGTCCACATGGCCGCCCAGGCGGCGGATGGCTTCATCGGCCAGGCTGCGGATGTCGGCCTCGTTGGCACAGTCGGCTGCAATCCATTGGGCATCAATGCCAGCGGCTTTCAGTTCGGCAACGGCCTCTTCCAGATCAGACGCCTTGCGCGAGCTGAGCAGCACCTTGGCACCGGCTTCGCCCAGTGCATGGGCCAGTTGCAGGCCCAGGCCGCGCGAGCCGCCGGTGACCAAAGCGGTTTTGCCCTTGAGGTCGAAGAGTTGCTGGATGGTGCGATGGGTCATGTGGTGTCTCCTTGTGTTTGCAATCGGGGTTGGGCGCCGCTAACGCCTCACGGCTTGGCGCCGCACCGTTGTGGCAGCTGCCTTTGCGGTGTGTGCCGCACATTGTGGTGATGCAGGCGGCACAACCGTGTCGCCTGCGCGATCCTGCGCGCGGGTGCTTCCCGCGCGCGGTGCTGGGCGCCTCAGAACGCGTCTTCCGGCATCTGTGCGCAGGTGGCGTCGCGGGAGCTAACCACTTGCAGCCAGGCACCAATCTTGGGCAACTCGTAATGGAAGAAAAACTGCATGGCACCCATGCGGCCCACGCTGGCCGGTTGTGCCACGGCAGCGTCTTTCGCCAACGTCGCCAGGGCCAAATCCAGCCACACCCATGCCAGCACCGTGTGGCCAAAGGCCTGCATGTAGGGCACGGCATTCGCCAAGGCATCACCCGGCTCGCCCGTGGCCCAGGCGGCTTTGGTGGCAGCACCCACCTGCTGCAAGGCGCCAGCCAGCGCGTTGGCATGTGCGGCCAGGCGCGGTACCTGCAGGGCCCGCTGCACGGTGTCGTTGATGCGGCCTGCCAGCAAGGCCAGGCCCTTGCCACCTTCCATCAGCACCTTGCGGCCCAGCAGGTCCATGGCCTGGATGCCGTGCGTGCCTTCGTGGATCATGTTCAGGCGGTTGTCGCGCCAGTACTGTTCTACCGGGAAGTCACGCGTGTAGCCGTAGCCGCCGTGGATCTGGATGGCCAGGCTGTTGGCCTCCAGGCACCACTCGCTGGGCCAGCTCTTGGCGATGGGGGTCAGCACCTCCAGCAACAGACGGGCTTCATCGGCCGCTTCGGGCGCGCCCGTGTGCTGCTCGTCCACCAGCAAAGCGCAGTACAGGTTCAGCGCCAGGGCGCCCTCGCCGTAGCTCTTTTGCGCCAGCAGCATGCGCTTGACGTCGGCGTGCTCGATGATGCGCACCTGGGGCTGCGCAGCGTCCTTGCCACTCGCCCCCACCAGGCGGCCCTGCGGGCGGTTTTTGGCGTAGTCCAGGCTGGCGTAATAGCCCGCCAGGCCCAGCATGGTGGCCGCCATGCCGATGCCGATGCGCGCCTCGTTCATCATGTGGAACATGCACGCCAGGCCACGGCCGGCCTCGCCCACCAGGTAGCCCACGGCCCCTGCCCTGCCCGCCACCGGGTATTTGCCCTCGCCAAAGTTGAGCAGCGTGTTGGTGGTGCCGCGCCAGCCCAGCTTGTGGTTGAGGCCGGCCAGCGCCACGTCGTTGCGCACGCCGGTCAGGTTGCCTTCGGTATCCACCAGATTCTTGGGCACGATGAACAGCGAAATGCCGCGCGTGCCCGGCACCAGCTTGCCGTCCGCCCCCGGAATCTTCGCCAGCACGAGGTGCACGATGTTCTCCGACAGCTCGTGCTCGCCCGATGAAATCCACATCTTGTGGCCCGTAAGCCGGTAGCGCGGGCCCAGCGGGTCACTTTCAAACGCTTCACCATCTGGCACAGCGCGCGTGGCCACGTCGCTCAAGCTGGAGCCCGCCTGCGGCTCGCTCAGGCACATGGTGCCCGAGAAGCGCCCCGAAAACTCATTGAGTGCAAACACCTTCTTCTGCAGATCGGTGCCATGCACCATCAGCAGGTTGGCATTGCCCACGCTCAGCAGGCTGGAGCTGATGCTGATCGACGCCACGGCAAAAAAGGCATTGGCCGCCGCGTCCACCGTGTAGGGCAACTGCATACCGCCGATGTCGTAGTCCTGCGCCGCGCTGAGCATGCCCGAGGCGGCGTAGGCGTCATACGCATCCTTGGTGGCCTGCGGCAGCGTGACGCGTTCACCATCGAAATGCGGCTCGTGCGTGTCCACCGTGCGGTTGAACGGCGCGTACTTCTCGCGCGCGATGCGCTCGCAGGTGTCGAGCACCGCGTCAAACGTCTCGCGCGAATGGTCGGCAAAGCGCTCGCGTGTGTTCAGCGTTTCGGCTTGCAGCCAGTTGTAAAGCAGGAAATCGAGGGTGGAGCGCAGGGTCGTCATGCGGGAAATTATGGGTGTGCACATCCCGTCGGGCATGTCCGTTGCGCGACGCGGCGAGGAGGGTGACCCAGGCCGACCGCTCCCGCACATTACTGCGGCCACACCCCTGCTGTGGCAATGGAATGCCATTGGCTCCGTAAATCCCGGGGGTTTACCCGTAGAACCATCCGTCACTGCGCATTTTCTACAACGCGCGTGCGCAGGACCTTCAATACGGGAGGGCAATGCCTCCGAATAATCAGTCGCTGCTCACCACAACCGAAGGAGACATGCATGGGTACTTCACCCCAATCCGATTTTCTGCGCGCGCTGTACCAGTCCTGGTCAGACCGCATGGCCGCCAACCCCGCGATGACCCTCGCCGACCTGCGCAGCCTGTTCGACGAGTGGCATCAACCCACGCTCGAGCCTGAAGGCGTGACCTACAAGTCGGACGTGCTCGCCGGCGTGGAAGCCATCTGGGCCCTGCCCCATGGCGCAGACACCAAGAAGGTCATCCTGTACACGCACGGCGGCGGCTTTGCCGTGGGCTCGGCCGCCAGCCATCGCAAGCTGGCCGGTCACCTGGCCAAGCATCTGGGCGCGACCGCGGTGGTGATCGACTACCGCCGGGCGCCCGAGCATCCGTATCCGGCCCAGATCGAGGATTCGACGGCTGTCTACAAAGAACTGCTGGCGCGTGGCTTCAAAGCAGCCGACATCGTCACCAGCGGCGACTCGGCGGGCGGCAACCTGGCCATCTCCACGGTGCTGAAGCTGCGCCAGGACGGCGTGGCGCTGCCGGGCGCGGTGATTGCCTTTTCGCCCTGGCTCGACATGGAGCATGTCGGCAAGACGCTGCAGACCAACGCGGCCACCGACGCCCTGGTCAGCAAGGCCGTTCTGGAGGGCATGTCGGGCATGTTCCTGGGCGAGAAGGGCTCACGCACCGACCCGCTGGCCAATCCGCTGAAGGCCGACTACACGGGCTTTCCGCGCCTGTACATCAACGCCGGCAGTGCCGAAACCCTGCTGGACAACGCGCAAGACCTGGAGCGCATCGCCAAGGCGGCGGGCGTGAACGTCACGCTATCGGTGGTGGACGGCATGCAGCACGTCTTCCCGTTCCTGGCGGGTCGCGCCCCCGAGGCCGACGACGAGCTGCGGCGCATTGCCCAGTGGTTCAAGGGCGCCTGAGCTCCAGTTAGCCAAGACCCCGAGGCCGAGGAGCCTTGGGGAAATTTTCCTCATTGCAACAACGCAGGCCACTACGTCGCCGCCAGGCGCAGCTGTGGCCGCAACTTAGAGAGACTCACCATGAAAAACACCAAACATCTGGACGCAATCGTCATCGGCGCCGGCTTTGGCGGCATGTACATGCTGAAAAAGCTGCGCGACGAGCAGGGCCTGAAAGTGCGCGTCTTCGACAAGGCCGGCGGCGTGGGCGGCACCTGGTACTGGAACCGCTACCCCGGCGCGCTGTCGGACACCGAGACCTTTGTTTACTGCTATTCGTGGGATAAAGAGCTGCTGCAGGAGATGCACATCACCACGCGCTATGTGACGCAGCCGCAAATCCTGTCGTATCTGGAGCATGTGGCCGACCGCTACAACCTGCGCCCCGACATTCAGCTGAACACCGGCGTCACGGCCGCGCACTTCAACGAAACCACCAACCTGTGGGAAGTGAAAACCGACACCGGCGAGGCCTACACCGCCAAGTTTTTGGTGACCGCGCTGGGCCTGCTGTCGGCCACCAACGTCCCCAAGATCAAGGGCCTGGACACCTTCCAGGGCGAGTGGCTGCACACCGGCAACTGGCCCGAAGGCGTGCAATACGACGGCAAGCGCGTGGGCGTGATTGGCACGGGCTCCACCGGCACCCAGGTCATCACCGCCATTGCGCCCAAGGTGGGCCATCTGACGGTGTTCCAACGCTCGCCCCAGTACAGCGTGCCCGTGGGCAACGGCCCGGTCACGCCCGAATACGTGGCAGAGGTGAAGAAGAACTACGACGAGATCTGGGAGCAGGTGAAGGGCTCGGTGGTGGCCTTTGGCTTCAAGGAGAGCACCGTGTCGGCCATGAGCGTGTCGGAAGAAGAGCGCCAGGCCGTGTTCCAGAAAGCCTGGGACAACGGCGGCGGTTTCCGCTTCATGTTCGAAACCTTCTGCGACATCGCCACCGATGAGCGCGCCAACAAGGCGGCGCAAGACTTCATCCGCGGCAAGATTGCCGAAATCGTCAAGGACCCCGAGACGGCGCGCAAGCTCATGCCGCAAGACCTGTACGCCAAGCGCCCTTTGTGCGACAGCGGCTACTACGCCACCTACAACCGGCCCAATGTCGATCTGGTCGATGTCAAGGCCAACCCGATTGTCGAAATCACCCCCAAGGGCGTGAAAACCACCGATGGCGTGGAGCACGAACTGGACATGCTGATTTTTGCCACCGGCTTTGATGCGGTGGATGGCAACTACACCAAGATCGACATCCGTGGCCGCAATGGCCTGACGATTCAAGAGCAATGGAAATCGGGCCCCAGCAGCTACATGGGCGTGGCCAATGCCAACTTCCCCAACATGTTCATGGTGCTGGGCCCCAACGGCCCGTTCACCAACCTGCCGCCGTCGATTGAGAGCCAGGTCGAGTGGATTGCCGCGCTGATCAAGGATGTGAACGCCAAGGATCTGAAAACCGTGGAAGCCACCACCGAGGCCGAAGCCGGTTGGACCAAAACCTGCCACGACATCGCCCACATGACGCTGTTCCCCAAGGCCGACTCCTGGATTTTTGGCGCCAACATCCCGGGCAAAACCAACACCGTGTATTTCTACATGGCCGGCCTCGGCGCTTACCGGCAAGAGCTGTCTGCAGTGCAAAACAAGGGCTACGAGGGTTTCGTATTCCAGTAAATGCGCATTTTTTAAAAAACCAACCAAGGAGACAACATGAAACGCGTAGAAAACAAAGTGATTTTGGTGACCGGCGGTGCCATGGGCATGGGCCGCTCGCACAGCGAGCTGCTGGCAGCGCAAGGCGCCTGGGTGTTCGTGGCCGACGTGAACGCAGCCGAAGGGCAAGCCACCGTGGACAGCATCCGCAAAAACGGTGGCAAGGCCGACTTTTTGCAGCTGGATGTGACACAAGAAGCCCAATGGAACGCCGCGCTGGCGCAAATCACAGAGCGTGCAGGCCGTCTGGATGTGCTGGTGAACAACGCCGGCATTCTGATCCTCAAGCCCATGCAAGACACGACCAACGACGAGTGGGATCGCGTCTTCGATGTGAACGTGCGCGGCCTGTTCATCGGCACCCGTGCGGCGGTGCCGCTGATGCAAAAGGCCGGCGGCGGCACCATCGTCAACGTGTCGTCGATTTACGGCCTGGTCGGTGCCCCCGGTGCCAGCGCCTATGAAGCCTCCAAGGGCGCGGTCCGCCTGTTCACCAAGTCTTGCGCCGTGGATCTGGCACCGTTCAATATCCGCGTCAACTCGGTGCACCCCGGCGTGATTGAGACCCAGATGACCAAGGCCATGCTGGACGACCCGGTCATCCGCCCGGCACTGCTCGGCCCCACGCTGCTCAAGCGCCCCGCGCAACCGATCGAGGTGTCACAGGCCGTGCTGTTCCTGGCCTCGGACGAATCATCGTTCGTGCATGGCGCAGAACTGGTCGTTGACGGCGGCTACACGGCCAATTGATCGTCAACCGCAACGCGCCGGACTCAAGCCGCGAGCGGGTAGTCCGGGGCGTCGCTGCAAGCACAAGACCCCCATCAGCAGACAAACCAATGAAGCAATTTTTCAAGCGACTGGCACCCCTGGCCACCGCACTGGCTGCCCTCGCGCAGGCCGGCACGGCCAGCGCCATCGAACTTGACGCCGGTGACTACACACCGCTGCCGGCCGGCACCACCGCGCTGGTGGTCTATGGCCAGCACACCACGCGCGACAAGCTATACAGCCAGGGCAACCGGCAGGCGATCAACCCGCAGCTGGACTCCACCGTGGGCATCTTGCGCGGTGTGCGCTTCATGGAAGTGGGCGGCCTCATCATCGACCCGCAGTTTCTGCTGCCCTTTGGCCGGCTCAGCGCCAAGGACGACATTGCGGGCCTGGGCTCGAAAAGCAGCGTGGGCGACCTGATCCTCGCGTCCGCAATCTGGTTCACCAAACCCGGTGACAAGAACCACTTCGCCATCACGCCTTACCTGTGGCTGCCGACCGGCTCGTATGACCGCAACCAGTCTTTGGGCCTGGGCGAAAACCGCTACAAGTTTGCGCTGCAGGCTGGCGGCATCGTGCAACTGGCGCCCGGCATCCACTGGGACTACGCCGGTGACGTGACGCTCTTTGGCAAGAACGACGACTTCAACAACGGCGCGGGCGGCAGAACCGAGATGAAGCAAAAGCCGCTGTACCAGCTGCAGACCCATTTGCGCTACCAGCTCAGCCCGACGCTGGACCTGCGCGCTGCCCTGTTCCACACCTTCGGTGGCGAGACCAAGGTGGGCGGCGTGGACCAGAACAACCGCCAGTCCACCACCAAGTTCAACGTGGGCACCGCGTGGTTCATGCAGCCCGACCTGCAGTTGATCGCCACCTATGGCCGCGACATCCATGTGCGCGAAGGCTTCAAGGCCAACAACCAGATCAACCTGCGCCTGCTGAAGCTGTATTGATCGCGCAGGCGGCCGCCGGGCACCGACGGCCGCCTGAAGAATTGGATGGCTCAGTTATAGCAAGCTGCCATTAGGCGATGGCCGCTGCGATGTAGCGTCTGCCATTTTTTGAAATCCAGATACTCAAGGAAACACACACCATGCGCTGTTATTGCGTGATGCACCATTCAAAGCCGCTTGAACTCGTCGAGCGTGAGACTCCGCAGCCCGTGGAAACCGAGGTGCTTGTGCGGGTGAAGGCCGCTGGCCTTTGCCACACGGACCTGCACATCTGGGAGGGCTTTTACGACCTGGGAGGCGGCAAGCGGCTGAACCTGGCGGACCGGGGCATCAAGCCGCCCATCATCCTCAGCCACGAAATCTGTGGCGAGGTGGTATCGGCCGGTGCGGACGCTGGTGAGGTCAAGGTGGGTGGCCGCTTCCTGATCCATCCCTGGATCGGTTGCGGTGAATGCCCCACCTGCCTGCGCGGCGACGAGAATCTCTGCCTGAAGGGCCGCGCCCTTGGCGTGGCACGCCCCGGTGGTTTTGCCGACTACGTGATCGTTCCCCACCCGCGCTACCTGGTCAACATCGACGGCCTGGACGAGGCCGAGGCAGCGCCTCTGGCCTGCGCGGGCGTGACGACCTACAGCGCCATCAAGAAGCTGGGCGACGGCATCCACCATGAGCCCGTCGTCATCATCGGTGCCGGCGGCCTGGGCCTGATGGCCATCGAGGTGCTCAAGGCCCTGGGAGGCAAAGGCGCCATCGTGGTGGACATCGACCCTGCCAAGCGCGAAGCCGCATTGGCCGCTGGCGCGCTGTCGGTGATCGACGGCAAGGCGGCCGATGCGGCCAGCCAGATCATCGCGGCGACCGAAGGCGGTGCCGGCCAGATTCTGGACCTGGTGGGCTCGGCCCCGACTGTCTCGCTGGCGATGCAAAGTGCCCGCCGCGGCGGACACATCGTCATCTGCGGGCTTATGGGTGGTGACCTGACCATCTCGCTGGCGACCATCCCGCTGCGCCCGCTGTGCATCGAGGGCAGCTACGTCGGCACCCTGTCCGAACTGCGAGAGCTGGTGGAACTGGTCAAGCGCAGCGGCATGAAGTCGATTCCGGTGTCGCGCCGCCCGATGGCCCAGGTGAACCAGGCCATTGACGACCTGCACCACGGCAAGGTGATCGGGCGTGCCGTACTGATCCCATGACTGATCCCATGAGTTTCTGAAAGAGCACACCATGTATCCCCAACTCAGCCTCTACATTGACGGACAAATGCTGCGCGGCGAAGGCCGCCGCGAGCAGGATGTACTGAACCCCGCCAACAACCAGGTGATCGGCCAGCTGCCGCATGCCACCCAGGCCGACCTGGACATGGCGCTGGCAGCGGCACAGCGCGCCTTCGCGTCGTGGCGCAGCAGCACGGCGATGCAGCGCGCGCAGGTGCTGAAAGCCGTCGCAGGATTGATTCGCGAACGTGCGCCGCAAATCGGCCGCAATCTCACCCTGGAGCAGGGCAAGCCCCTGGCCGAGGGCGTGGGCGAAGTGGCGGTCTGCGCCGAGCACGCCGAGTGGCATGCCGAGGAATGCCGGCGCATCTATGGCCGCCTCATTCCACCCCGCGATGCCAGCGTGCAGCAGACGGTGCTGCGTGAACCCATCGGCGTGTGCGTGGCCTTCTCGCCCTGGAACTTCCCGTTCAGCCAAGCCTTTCGCAAGGTGGTCGCGGCCATTGGCGCGGGGTGCACTGTCATCCTCAAAGGTTCCAGCGACACACCGGCCTCGGTGCTGGCAATTGCCCAGCTGTTTCATGACGCCGGCTTGCCGCCGGGCGTGCTGAATGTGGTGTCGGGCGATTCCGGAATGATCTCGGACTACCTGATCCGCTCTCCCATCGTGCGTAAGATTTCCTTCACGGGCTCCACACCTGTGGGGCAGCAGCTGGCAGCGCTGGCCGGTGCGAACATGAAGCGCAGCACCATGGAGCTGGGCGGCCACGCGCCCGTGA
>Ga0115561_1002720_pt1 | contig 11679 bp, 9 predicted proteins | sample COGITO_mtgs_1105_4_FD_87201 | JGI IMG/M metagenome (GOLD analysis project Ga0115561, IMG submission 87201) | Pelagic marine microbial communities from North Sea - COGITO_mtgs_110512 | ecosystem: Environmental > Aquatic > Marine > Epipelagic | place: Germany:Helgoland, sampling site Kabeltonne...
ATCTCCGTCCCAACACTGCAAGGGGACAAAGTCCAAGCCTATCGGCTTGCATCAACCAGAACCATAACCTACAACACAGCTAAATAACGGAATCCTATGTCCACTCGTTTCAGGCCGCCTCAGGATCCAGACTAACTTTTCAAGTGGACCATTTCAGGTAACCTCGACCACATGCTTAATTTTTAGGCAGAAGAAGCAATTCGATTCCCATGGCCTGTGCGTCACTGGTAGGGATTACGAAGTGTTCTGGAGCGCAGATCTTATCAATTGGACCAGTTATTCCAATCATGCAGGAAATAATGGAAATATCACGGCACCACTTGATAAAACAGCGATCGATGCGGTCGATGAAGTGACGGTAAACTCACCCGAATTTTCGTGAAGGTGGAGATCATTCAATAAGGGGGCATAGCAGGGGCCAAAGTCTCAAGATAAAATGTTCAAAAATTTGGGTGCTTGCTAGTCGTGCAGGCTCCGCCAGCCCGCTCAGTTTTGTGCGGATTTTTAAGACCTTGAATCGGCATTCGCGTCAAAAGGGTTCGTGAGGGCGGTAGGGATTCCGCTTAGGTGGGAGTTCCTAGCCATTACGCTGTTTGGTTGCGTGCCGTCATCCATGATAGGGTGCGGCTTTGTATCTTGATGCGTATCTTTGCTTCTGATTCTGGCCCACCAGTTTGTTTGACCTTCGGAACAATCCCCGCGTAGGCATTGAGACTGTCGGGCCGAGTGACTTGCGTAAGGCTTTCGCTCTCTGCGCAGATCGAGGAGATTAGCGTGATTCCAATGCCTTTGATTGAAGTCACAAAGGCCTCGGGAGTGCGAGCGAGCAGACGGGAGCAAGGACATTCTTGTCCTTGAGCGGATTTTCATTGGACACCAGTGTCCCCTTTAGATCAGTGCGCTGCTGTCGTGGTGCCGAGTGAGTTGCCCCAGCCGATGATGACGGTGGATAGTATTAGTATGAGGATCGCAGCCCATACCACACCGAGTGTGCTGCGCTTTACGCCGCGCCACTCTTTGAAAAAGAGCCCCCACAAATTGCCACAGATAATGATGAACGACATATGCAGCGACCAGCTCGAGAAGTCGTAAGCTCCCATCTTGGTAGAGCCCATGCCGTAGAAGAAGAACTGGAAATACCAGATGATGCCGGAGGCGGCGCACAGCGTGAGGATGCCGGTCGTCTCTGAGGGCGTTGCGGAACGGTAGCCGCCAAAGGTTTTATTGCGGCGATTCAGATACAGGCACCACAGCGTGTTAGTGAGGAATCCGCCCGGTAGGATGACGCAGAGCACCACGTTGTTTTGAAACAGCGGGTTGGCGCCGGCTTCGACCGCGAGTTCGGCAATCGGCACACCACTTTGTATGCCAAAAGCGAAACAAGCACTCATCAGACCGGAGACAAAGGCGACCGCAAGCCCCTTGACCGGGGCGAACTCGTCGTCGCCGGACTTGTGGTCGGCGCTTAGTTCCGCAGGCAGTTCACGTTCTTTACGGAAGCCTGCGTAGCCTGCCACAAGGATGCCCACCGCGCAGAGTGCGACGCCGCCGATCACCACTTGTCCGCCGGTGCTTGCAGCGACAGCCATCAATTCACCGTGAAAGATCGGTGGTATTAAAGTGCCGAATAGTGCGCAAAAGCCTAACGCGACGGACATGCCCAACGCCATGCCGAGGTAGCGCATCGTCAAACCGTAAGTGACCGCCCCGATGCCCCATAGTATTCCAAATAGAAACGTCCATGCTAGTGCAGAGGCTGGCGCGCGACTGAGCACACCGAATAAATCGGGAGTGGTTGCGCCGGCGAAGATCCATGGCGTGAGCAACCATGCGAAGGCGCCCATTGCCAAGTAAAAACATTCCCATGGCCATTTGCGAATGAATTTAAGCGGGGCGTAGAAGCTGGCTGCGGCGACTCCGCCAAGTGCGTGGAACAGTAGTCCGATGAGTGGTTGGGGTGTCATGTATAGTCAGGTTTTTGAGGTGGGGAATGTTACCGTTGGAGTCAACGAAAGGTGCGCATGACGTCGCGCACGATAGATTCGACATCACTACGATCGGTGCTTGGTGCGCATCGGCGGCAACTGCTGGCCGCCTCGGCGTGCCCGCAATCGGCGAGTATGCAGGCCATGTGCTCGCGCACGAGCTCCAAGCTGGCGAGCTCGCCCGGGCTCATCGGCTGGCGGGAGGGACCCGGTTCGAAGCCACGCAGTGCCACGCCCGCGCGGAATCCTTCGGGGAAGTTGCCGGCGCCGAGCATGGCGTTGATGAGTTCGAGTATCTTAAATTGCAGATGCTTGCAGCCTTCGAAATCACCTTGTTTAAAGTGCTGGTAAATCTTCACGATGGCTTCGGGAATTACGCCGCTGCTGGCAATGGTGCCGCCATCCGCCCCCATCATGAGTGCGGGGAAGAGGATTTCTTCACAGCCGATCAGGCAGGTGAAGTCAGGTCGTTGTGATTTGACTTGGTTGAGCGTGTTGAGGAAGCGCGGCAGATCGCGGCTACTATCCTTGACGCCAGCGATGCGCGGGCAGTCCAGGGCGAGACGTCGGATGACTTCGACGGGAATTTCGTTTGAGAACTGCGGAATGTTGTAGAGGATGATGTCTATCGGGCTCTGTCGGGCTAATTCGCGAAAGTAGTGCTCAATGCTTTCTGCCGAGACTTTAAAGAAGTAGGGACCTGTTACGGAGATCGCCTGACACCCGAGGTCGGCGTAGTGCGCCGCCGCCTTCAATACCTGCTCAATGTTTGCCTCGGCTGCGCCGGCTAAAATCGGGGCGCGCCCGTTGGCCTCGTCGGCAATCACCTCGACCACCCGTAGGCGCTCTTCGAAGCTCAGTCGGGTGAACTCGCCTGTGCTTCCGTTCGGATAGAGCCCATTGATGCCTTTTTCCAGCAGCCAGTTTACAATTTTGCGAAGTTCGTATTCGTTTAATCGGCCGTCCTGAGTGAAGGGGACGATGTTGGGACAGAAGATTCCTTTGAGTGCTGACATAGTTCAGGATATTGTGGCGTGAAATGGGAATGTCTATCCTGAATTTAGGGCCGGGATTATGTCAGTCGCAACTGCCGTTCGATTGCTTCGCGACGCACTGCGCCGGGGGTCGTTTGGCGAAGACGCTGGAAATTGTAGTTCATTAATTTCGCGCTACCAAAGCCGCAGGTGAATGCGATCTGCTTGATTGGTATGTCGGGGTTGGCCAGGAGACGGCAAGCACGTCGTATTCGAACATGGATGATCTCGTCGCGGGGGCTGCGTATGTGTGACTCGGCGAAGTGCCGCTCCAGAGTTCGCGGGGAGGTGTGCATTGCTGCCGCTAGTTCTTTCACGCTGTAGTTGCGGTGGGCGTTTTCGCGGATTGTTAGCAGAGCCCGTTGGATCAGGGTATCGGCCGGAGCTGCACTGGGGGCGCGCCTCTGCTGCGAGCCTTCGCAGGCGTGCAGAAGGATTTGAAGTGCAGTCGCGCCCCAGTGTGGCTGATTGATTCCATTGGCCTTGACCACGCTTGAGAATAGGCGTTCGAAGTCCCTCTGCCAGCCCACATCTGCAGGAATGCCGAGACTGGCGTTGCTATCCGGGATGAAGCCGCTCAGCCGCAGGCGTTGCAGGTGCTCTCCGTTGAGGCAGAGCCAGTGCTCGGTCCAGCCGGTAAGGGCGGCGGGCCTGTAGCGATGCCAGGCGCCGGGCATCAGGAAAATAGCTTCCCCGCAGGTGAACGTGTCGGGGCGGCCCGTGCTGAGCTCCTTTTCGCCTTCTCCGGCAGCAATCCAAACCAGTGCATAGTCGTTGATTCGGCGCCCTCGCTTCCAGCTGAATTGGTAGTCGCCGGGGTGCCCATCGCTCGGGTAGGAAGTGCCCGCAGGGTAATGGAGCGTGCCGATGCTTGTGAGATACAGTTCGCAACTCAGTAAGGTGTCGGACACCGGTGGATAATAAAAATGTCCGTTGGCCTGAGGGGGGGATTGCATGGTTCGGAGTTTGGAGGGTGGATTGTCGCATGGCCAGAACGAATGTCGCGTTATGGGAATTCCATGGTGTTGAATTGTCGCTTTGTCTGAACTTGACTGGCTTTTCACCCGAATTCGAAAGTCGCTTCAGCGACGGGGGGCGGAATTTATCAATTATCCCACTTAAAAATATGAAGATTACAGGTATCAAACTCTACACTATTGGCACTGGAGACACCGGAGCGCGCGGCGCGGCCCAGGGTGAATCCCAATACTGGGGGGGCGGTTGGCAGGCCAGCACCCTGATTGCCAATCCGATGTCCGTCTATCCGGAGTATGCGCGCGTGCGTTCCCTGTGGATGGGGCCCGGTCAGGATCCTTATGCGATCGAAATCGAAACCGATGCCGGCATTACTGGCAGCTGCGTTAACTACGGCGGGGGTGCCTTTGCCTGTGCCGTGATAGAGCAGCATTTTAAACGCTTTCTTGTTGGCCAGGACCCGTTCAATATCGAAATGATCTGGGATCAGATGAACCGCTCCACCTTACCCTACGGGTTGGGAGGCGTCACCAGCATGGCCATGGCGGGGATCGACTTGGCGCTATATGATTTGGTCGCCCGCAGCATGAACATTCCGGTCTATAAATTGATCGGCGGCAAGACCAAGGAAAGTATCCCGTGCTATGCGACCATTCATCCGGACAATGTCGAGCACTGGAAAGACCGTGGATTTTTCGGAGTGAAAATTGCGGCACCCTGGGGAGCTGAGAGTGGCCGTGAAGGGCTTGAAAAAATGGAGGCGCTGTTACGTAAGCTTCGTAATGATCTCGGCGACAAGATGGAAATCATGGTGGATTGTTACCTCTCGTGGGATATTGAATTCACCGTGCGCTTGGCCGAGCGCGTGCGCGATCTCGATATCAAGTGGTTTGAAGATCCCCTGCAAAATGGGTGGGCAACAGAGTCGAACCAACTGTTACGCAGTAAGTTGGGGGGTATTCAACTGGCGACCGGCAATTTGGAATACCACGAAAAAGCCTTTCATGATATTATTCATAATCACGCCACCGACATTATTCAACCAGAGATTCAGTGGGTCGGTGGTCTAACCCCAACTCGCCGTATTGCCGCGATGGCCAAACCTTACAACATGCAGGTCATTCCGCACGGGGCATCGGTTTATAATTACCATTTCGTCCTCGCCAACACCAACAGCGCGTATGCCGAATTTCTCAGCACTGGGGAGGGGAAAGAACTGCATCCGATCTTTGACACCATTATCGGCGAACCGCTGCCGGAAAATGGCCACATCAAACTGGATGAAAACAAACCGGGATTCGGGGTGGAACTGAACTACGACAAACTCGTTCCTTATCACTGCAGCTAGTTGAATGTGAAGATCCTCTGTCCAATGGGTGGGCGACCGAGTCGAATAAACTCCTGCGCGCCAAGTTGGGGGCGATTCAATTGGCCACGGGCAATCTCGAGTTCAATGAAAAAGCATTTTTTAAAATCTTACAGGAGGACGCCACCGACATTATCCAACCGGAGATCCAATGGTGTGGCGGCCTGACCGCTTTCGCGCCGTATCGCCGCGAAAGCGAAGATGCTAAATCAAGCCTTACGTAAACTAACAACAGATCAAAATGAGCCACAGCGAAATTCTCAACATTGGTATCATCGGCGCGGGGTGGTGGGCGACCTCAGCACACATCCCGGAGATACTCGAACACCCTCACGGTCAGCTAGTGGCCGTTCAGTGCCGCACTCAGGAAAAGGCGGACAAAGTCGCCCGCGATTTCAAGGTCGAGCATGCATTCACCTCGGTGGAGTCGCTGCTGGCGCTGGATGGGCTTGACGCGGTGGTGATCGCCACGACCCCGAATGTTCACTACGTGCAGGCAAAGGCGGCACTGGAGGCGGGCAAGCATGTGCTGCTGGAAAAGCCGATGACCTTCACTGTTGCCGAGGCCCGTGAGCTATGCGAGCTCGCCGACGCCAAGGGCGTGCAATTACTGATCAGTTGCCCCTGGCATTTTACGGCGCACGGCATCGCTGCGCGCGAAATGATCCACTCCGGCAAGCTGGGCGACATCCGCATGATGTCGATCTTGATGACTAATCCGCTTGATAAGCTTCTGACCGGTGTCAACACCACTCCGACCCATGGCATGGACAATGTCTATGTTGAGCCAAACAAGGGATCCTACAACGACCCCGAGATTGCGGGCGGCGGGCAGATCTACTGCCAGGTTTCCCATGCGGCCGCTTATATCACCTTTCTTACCGGCTTGCGTCCCGCTGAAGTGTATTCGAAATTCGATTACGCAGGCAGTCCGAACGACATCTATGATGCGCTGACGATTACATTGGATAATGGTTGTCTGGTGAGTCTTGCAAGCACTGGAGCGACTCCGTTGGATGAGCGGAATTACGAAGTCCGCATCTACGGCACCCGCGGGATTCTCTTGCTTGAACTCTGGAAGGGCACCTGTGAATTCATACCCTTTGAAGGTGAGCGCGAGCGCCTGCCTGAGCTGGATGCAGAGGATATCTATCCGGACCGGTGCCCCGCCCGTAACCTGATTGATGCGGCTCTTGGCCTTGCCCCTAATGGCTCCAGCGGCCGACTCGGTCTGGCTTCGATGGAAGTCATTGAAGCAGCCATGCAATCCGCCCACAGCGGTCAAGCGGTGCATATCACTCAAGCCTGACACTTTATGATAGAACTTAAGGGAATTACCTGGGATCATAGCCGAGCATTGCCGCCTCTGGTGGCTGCGTCCCAACGCTACGAAGAACTAACCCCGGGGGTGAGTATTCGCTGGGAAAAACGCAGCCTGCACGCCTTCGGCCATATGCCGATCGATCAGCTCGCTGAGCATTTTGATCTGATCGTCATTGACCACCCTTGGGCGGGCTTCTGTTTTGAGCTGGATCTGATTCATGATCTGAAGCCACTGCTTGAGCCGAAGACGCTGGAAGCGATGGCCGGGGATTACATCGGGCCTTCTTGGGAGAGCTACTGTTACGAAGGTAGGTTGATGGCGTTGCCGATTGACGCTGCCACACCCACACCCAGCTGGCGCCCTGATCTGATGCGGTCAATGGGCCGTCAACCGCCGCGCACGATGGGTGAATTGATTGATTTTGCCAGCACGGGGCGGGTCGTGATGCCAGGCTTTGCCGCCGATCTTTTTCTGAACTGGAGCATGCTGGTTGAGGCTCTGGGGAAGGGCGCATATGCAAACAAGACGGAAATTGTGGATCAGGAAACCGGCATTGCCGCATTGCGCCTGCTCAAGGAATTGGCCCGGTACATGCCGGATGGGATCTACGAATGGAACCCCATACGTATTGCCGAGCGCATGACTCGTAGCGATGATTTCGCTTATTGCCCGTTCGCCTACAGCTACAGCAACTACAGTCGTCTGGAATTCACTGATCGACCGCTGACCTACGGAAGTTTGGTGTGCTTGGACGACGGGCGTCCGTTGCGCAGTATCGTCGGCGGAACCGGCATTGCCATTAGTCAACGCTGTGAGGCTGTCGCTGAAGCGCTTGCTTTTACTCAATTTTGCGCAGGTGAGACGATACAGAAGGGTATCTACACCTTGGCCGGTGGTCAGCCTGCGCACCGTGCGGCCTGGGATGATGCGGAACTGGATCAACGTTGCGGGGGCTTTTTCTCGGCCGCGCGTCAAGCGCAGGAGGCGTGTATCGTTCGGCCGCGCTATCATGGTTATGTGCCCCTGCAGGAAAGCGGAGGTGAACCCATTCAGGCCTACTTGCAAGGGACGCTCACCGACAACGAGGCGCTCGATCAAATCAACCAGGCCTATCGCGCCAGCCTTTCCAACCATTAACCCGAACACCTCAACTTCTTGCGATGAAATTATCCTGTGCTGATTTTACTTTTCCACTGCTGCCTCACTCTAAAGTGTTACAATTGATTCGCTTGCTGGGGATCGAGGCGGTTGACCTCGGCATCTTTGAAGACCGCTCGCATCATTACCCCAGCGAGATTGCCAAGGATCCCGAGGCGCATGCGAAACGCCTGTTGGGAGAGCTTGAGAAGTTGGAGATGAGCGTGGCTGATGTCTTTGTTCAAACCGGGGCCGAGCCTTCGGTCGCCGCAGCCAACACTCCGATTGCCGCGATCCGCGATGTGAACCGCGACACGATGCGTCGTATGGTCGAGTTTACGGTTGCTTTAGGTTGCGGCCATCTAACCGGTCTGCCCGGCGTGCGCCATGCGGACGCGTCTGAGGCGGATGATTGGCAGCGTATGTGCGAGGAGGCCGCATGGCGCGTGGAATTATGTCGCGATGCCGGGCTGACTTATGCTGTGGAACCACACGTCGGCTCGATTACACCTGATCCGGCATCCACCTTGCGGATGATCAAAGACGTGCCGGGGTTGACGCTGACGCTGGACTACGGTCACTTTATTTACCAGGGTATGAGCAATGATTCGGTCCATCCGCTCCTGTCTCATGCCTCGCATTTTCACGCCCGGGGCGGCGCGAAGGGGCAATTACAGAGCACCGTTAAGGACAACGCTATCGACTTTGATGCGATTGTGCGGCTCTTGAAGCAGGCCGGCTACGATGGCTACACATGCTTGGAATATGTGTATGTTGATTGGGAAGGTTGTAACCGAGCGGACAACGTCTCGGAATCCCTGTTGCTGCGGGACAAGTTGAAAGCTGCGAGCCAGGCTAAAGGAGAAGAAAGGGCACCAAACGCAAAATGTAAAGATTAGCCTTTGTTTATCAAAAAGGTTTTGAGAAGGTTTTGAGGACACCCATGTTTAAGGCACTGGAAACGTGGCTGTCCTTAAAATTCCTGCACCATCAAGCCTGTGTCTCATCACGCGATCACGTGATGGTAGGGATTGATTTTCTGTGTTACATTCTTGCGCATACGGTCACAGCACCCTAACCATGCACAGCGGCGCGGTCACCCCGCACGCTCAAATACCAGCAGTCAATGAAGCGATTTAACATGAAAAAAGCCATTCCTCTACTTCTATCCTATCTGATTTTGTCTCATGCCCAGCCTGCTCTGGGGCAAGCTGAGGCTGATTTCCAATACGAACAGGCAATTAGCAAGGTCACATTCGGCGCTTGCTTCAATCCCAGGATGCAAAAGCCTGCCATCTTCGACGGTATCCTCAAGCAGGACTCGGACGTCTTCGTCTTTATCGGAGACAATATCTACGGCGACACGGAGGATATGGAGTTGTTGAAGCGCAAGTGGGGCAAACTTGAGGCGGTCGAGGGCTTCCGTCAGTTGCGTGATTCCACCACACTGTTGGCGACCTGGGACGATCACGACTATGGTGTCAATGACGGCGGCAAGTCCTATGCGAAACGCGAGGAGTCCGAAGCGATCTTATTGGATTTTTTCAAAGAGCCGCAGGACTCGCCGCGGCGTCAGCGGGAGGGTGTCTACGGCTCTTATGTCTTCGGCCATTCGGGGCAACGTTGCCAGATCATACTGTTGGATACCCGATACTTCCGGGACGAATTACCGCACACCAAAGCGAAGAAAAAAAAGGGGACCGTCGGCTGGTATGAACCCACCGAAGATCGCTCTAAGACCTTGCTCGGCGAGGCGCAATGGGCGTGGTTAGAGGCGCAGTTACAAGTTCCGGCCGACATCCGTATTCTCGCCAGCAGTATTCAAGTGCTGGCACAGGACAAAGGCATGGAAAACTGGGGCAATGTCCCGCACGAGCAAGCGCGACTCTTTGAGCTGATCAAGAAACACAAGGTGCACCACACATTCGCGATCTCCGGAGACGTCCATTTTTCGGAACTCTCTCAACGGGACATCGACGGCTATTCGTTCTACGATTTCACTTCCAGTGGCATGTCTCATACCTCGAAAGGCTGGGCCCAAGCAGTCAATCCATACCGCGTGGGAAACGCAATTTGGGAACACAATGCCGGACTGATCGAGATCGATTGGGCCGCAGAAAGCATTCAACTATCCGCCATTAATTCCAACGGGGACAAGCTGTTTACCCACCAGCTAGCATTTGCTGCACTCAAAGTTCACTGATGCCAATTATTTTACCACCGATCACACGCCGTCAATTTATCCAGCGCTCACTCGCGTTGGGGGGCACGGCATTGATGTCGTCGCGCGCCTTGCTCGCCTCGGACAGTGCAGCTGTCGGGGTGGATCCCAACCGAGTGGCGTTGCTTGCGGATACACACATCAGTGCCGATCCCAATCTTGCCTACCCAGGCACGAAGTGGCCCGGTTCGCCCGTCAAGGAATCCGAGCATGAGTCGGTGAACATGGCGGATGCCTTGACTCAGGCGGCCAAGGATGTCATCGCGCTCAATCCTCGGCCAGCTCACCTGATCGTCAACGGCGACTGTGCGCTCAGTAATGGTAAAGCAGCCGAATACAAAGAGTTTCTCAGGCTTGTGGAGCCGATCCGTGCTGCGGGCATCACCGTTCACGTGACGATCGGCAATCACGACAATCGTGAGAATCTGTGGAAATTACTGCCGTTCCTGAAACAAGAGCAAATGGGCGTTCAAGCGGACGTGATTGAACTGCCGCACGCGAACCTCGTGCTGTTGGATTCTGGAAAAAGAGGCATCCTTGGAACAGAACAGTTGAACTGGCTCGCCAAGCAACTCGATCAACGAGCGGATAAGCCAGCCCTTATCTTTGGTCATTTTAACCCGTATCCCAACCGCGGGGTGCGTCCCATCAAGGGCATGCGTGACGGGGCGGCTCTATTGCAACTGCTTGCCAAACGGAAACATGCCAAAGCCTATTTCTATGGTCACACGCATGAGTGGCAGCAGGATCAACGGGACCATCTCCATCTGATCAACCAACCGGCAGTCAGCTATTATTTCGGGGAAGGCCATGCGCATGGCTGGGTCGACATGAAGCTCAGTGAAGCTTCAGCTGACTTGGAGTTGCACTGTATCAACCGTAAACACCCGCAGCACGGTGAGCGGAGACAGGTCAGCTTGAAAGACACTGCAGTGAATGTTCGTGTTGCGTCTTATAATGTTGAGTTCGGCAAAAGCGCGACCCCGGAGCAGATTGGGGAGATGTTCAAGCCATACAACTTGGACATCATCGGCTTTGACGAAGCTCCCGATGGCGATTGGACGGCTCGCGTCGGCAAAGTCCTGGGGATGGAGCATAGCTATGTAGGCAAGATCTCATCGGCCAATCATAAGGATAAATACAAATCGATCCTCAGTCGGACACTACTAGAGGGCACCACAGAGCATGAACTGCGGGCTCAACGTCGACGCTGCTGGAACCCTGCATCGGTGGTCAGAGCCGTGACAGTGATTGAGGGTGTCCCTATCGCATTTTACTCACTGCATATCTGTGGTTCCCGCGATCGCGAAACAATGGGGCATGCCTACCAACTGGCAACTGATATCTTGCCGAAAGAGACGACGGAGCGGGTGATTGTGGTCGGCGATTATAACAACAATATCGGTGATGCAGCCATGAACGCAATCGAGGCATCCGGATTTAGCCACACGTGGAAGGATCTGAAGATTGATGTTTCAAAGGAGTTTACCTACAACGCGCTGGATCCGCGCAAGAACCTCGGGGTGATCGATCACATTTTGTATAATACCGCATCGGGTGCCAAGGCCACTGAGGGTGCCATCATTGAACTGGATCAGCCCTTGTCGGATCATAAACCCATCTGGGCGGAGATCGTG
>Ga0115561_1002721_pt1 | contig 11678 bp, 9 predicted proteins | sample COGITO_mtgs_1105_4_FD_87201 | JGI IMG/M metagenome (GOLD analysis project Ga0115561, IMG submission 87201) | Pelagic marine microbial communities from North Sea - COGITO_mtgs_110512 | ecosystem: Environmental > Aquatic > Marine > Epipelagic | place: Germany:Helgoland, sampling site Kabeltonne...
CCCAAGCGCAAATGGGGCGTTGACTGTGTGTATTCTGAAGAGCAACTGCGCTATCCGGTTATTTCCGGTGAACAGGAAGGTGAAGTCACACTGCAAAAACCAGGCTACGGTTCCATGCGCATGGACTGCAGCTCAGGCTTTGGTGCCGCGATGGTCGTCACCTGCAGCTTTGCGATGCAAGCCACCGCTACGCTTCTGAAACGGCTGGCTCCCGTAAAATAAATTTTTGCGTAATGTAAGTGAGCGCGATCGATGGTTATGGGAGCTACTGCGGAGGTGTGCAGCGCCAAGGATGGCGCTGCCCAAGCCCTACAAGGATGTATTCACGGGCGTCCTCCGCAGTAGCTCCTAGAACCTCAGCGCTCATTCACGCCTCAACAACCCGCAACTTCAGGGTTTTGGCGACCTGGTACAGGCCGTTGCTGCGCGAGGGGCTTAGGGCGTTGTCCAGGCCTTCGGCGCGGTAAAAGGCGTCAATGTCAAAGGTGGCTATTTCCGCTACCGAGCAGCCGTCCAGCCGTTGTTGCAGTAGCGCCAGTAAGCCGCGCACAATGCGAGACTCAGAATCAAAGCGAATCACTACCGCCTCCACGTCAGAAGTATCCAGCCACAGCCACACCTTCGCCTCGCAGCCACCCACCAGATGATCGTCATCACGACATTCTGCCGGATATTCTGGTAGACTTTTGGCTTGTTGAACTAAGTGACGAAAAAGCTGTTCCCAGCTGGTCATGTAAACTCTCCCTTACGGCAATAGAGTTTTATTCTCCCATAACTTGTGAGATCGACGCCAGTCTAGGATAATGACAGCACAATAAAGACCAACATTCAGAACATTCCAGAAAAAGGAAGACAACATGAAGATACTTGTCGCGGTTAAGCGCGTCATTGACTACAACGTCAAGGTGCGTGTTAAACCAGATCAGTCCGATGTCGATTTGGCGAACGTCAAAATGGCACTTAACCCATTCTGCGAAATTGCCGTAGAAGAAGCTGTACGCTTAAAAGAAGCAGGCACAGCAGACGAAGTCGTTGTAGTTTCTATTGGCCCTAAAGCGGTACAGGAGCAGTTACGTACTGCGCTGGCATTAGGTGCTGACCGTGCTATTCAGGTTGAAACCGACGACATGCCAGACTCTTTATCTGCCGCTAAAATTCTAAAAGGTGTGGTAGAGAAAGAAGGGCCGGACATGGTTATTCTGGGTAAACAGTCTATCGACTCAGACAACAACCAGACCGGCCAGATGCTGGGTGCCTTAACCGGTATGCCACAAGGTACTTTCGCGTCTAAAGTGGAAGTAGGCGACGGCTTTGTGAACGTCACCCGTGAAATTGACGGTGGTCTGCAAACCGTTAAATTGAACCTGCCGGCTATTGTCACTACCGACCTGCGTCTGAACGAACCGCGTTACGCGTCGCTGCCAAACATCATGAAAGCCAAGCGTAAGCCGCTGGAAACCACAAGCCCGGACGAGCTGGGTGTGGAAGTTAAGCGCACTATTAAGCTGCTGAAAGTTGAAACGCCTGCGGAACGTAGTGCCGGTGTGAAAGTAGCTGACGTAGATGAGCTGGTCGACAAACTGAAAAACGAGGCGAAAGTATTATGAGCATCTTAGTGGTAGCAGAACACGACAATAACGCGGTTGACCCTTCAACGCTGAAAACGTTAGCCGCTGCACAGAAAATCGGTGGCGACATCGAGGTACTGGTTGCCGGTAAAGGGTGCTCAACCGTTGCTGAAAATGTGGCAAAAGCCGACGGCGTGAAAAAAGTCATGCTGGCAGACAACGAAGCTTACGAGCATCAGCTGGCTGAAAACATCAGCGAACTGGTTGCTGACTTAGGCAAAAACTACAGCCACATTCTGGCTCCGGCAACAACCACCGGCAAAAACTTCATGCCGCGCGTTGCTGCGTTATTAGACGTGGCACAGGTATCTGACATTATCTCGGTAGAAAGCGACGACACCTTTAAGCGTCCTATTTATGCGGGTAACGCCATTGCCACTGTGCAGTCAGAAGACAAAATTAAAGTCATTACCGTTCGTGCAACAGCGTTCGATGCTGTCGCAGAAGAAGGTGGTAGCGGCGAAGTCGAAAGCATCGATTCCGTATTTAACAATGACAAGTCAGAGTTTGTTGAAGAGCAACTGGCAGAGTCTGAACGTCCTGACCTGACCTCAGCAGAAATCGTTATTTCTGGTGGTCGTGGAATGCAGAACGGCGAAAACTTCCACCTGCTGGAAGACGTAGCCGACAAACTGGGCGCTGCAGTGGGTGCATCACGCGCCGCGGTAGACGCTGGTTTCGTACCAAACGACATGCAGGTTGGTCAAACCGGTAAAATTGTTGCTCCGCAGCTTTATATTGCGGTCGGCATTAGTGGTGCTATCCAGCACTTAGCCGGTATGAAAGACTCTAAAGTCATTGTTGCCATCAACAAAGACGAAGAAGCCCCAATCTTTCAGGTGGCGGACTACGGTTTAGTGGCCGATTTGTTCGACGTATTACCGGAATTAAACAGCAAACTGTAATATTTTCTGAACCTTTGTAACATTCTAAATTCGCTGCTGGCGCTCCATTTTTAGCGTCAGTAGCGACATTTCCCCGCATTTTTTCCAACAACTTGTTATATTTTCGTGTTCATACACTTGCATATTTTTAACTCATCGGACATGATTCAGACATAACCGCCAAACAAGTTTAAAGGATTAGGTGGCTCACAATGAAAAGAAGAACAACTATGCTAAAAAAACTTCCTCTGGCTACGGCCATTGCACTGAGCTTTGCGGCATCAGGCCAGGCTGCTGACTTCGAAGTCGGCGATTACGAAATTAAATTCGACTCTATTCTGTCTTACGGCGCTGCATGGCGTATGGAAGATCAGGCTAACCACCTGATGCATCCGGGCAACCGCGAAGGCGGAACTGCACAGTCAAGCGTGGGTGACGACGGTAATCTGAACTTTGATAAAGGTGATTTAGTATCATCCGTAGTCAAAGGCGTACATGACTTAAGCATTGACGGCGGAAGCCACGGTGCCTTTGTGCGTTTCAACTATTGGTACGACTATGTTGTGTCTGAAGAGAACATGGCGCACGGTCACCCGGGTAACAACTACTACCCGGACACCAAACTGAACGACGACGTATTCGACGACTACTCACAAGGTAAAGGCGTTGAATTACTCGATGCCTTTGTCTACGCCAACTTTGAACTGGGCGATATGCCAACAAGCGTTCGTTTAGGACGTCAGGTATTAAGCTGGGGTGAGAGTACCTTTGTTTTCAACGGTATTAACGACATTAACCCGCTGGATGTAAACGCGGCACGTCGTCCGGGCGCAGAAATTAAAGAAGCCCTGTTACCGGTTGGTATGTTAAGCACCAGCATTGGCTTAACCAATACCTTAAACTTAGAAGCTTTCTACCAGTACGAGTGGGACAACACTAAACTGGACGGCTGTGGTACTTATTTCTCAAGTGTCGATATCATCGGCGGCCCTGGCTGCGGTAAAGTGACACTGAACCCACAGTTAGTACCGGGTGACCCAGACAGCTACTTAAGTGACTTCGAGTCAGTACAAGCAGGCGCTTATATTGGCAGCAATCCTACGCTGGAAGCTTCAGACAGCGGCCAATGGGGTGCTAACCTGCGTTACTACTCAATGGACTTAGACACAGAATTTGGTGTTTACTACCTGAACCTGCACAACAACACGCCAATTATTTCGGCGTACAACTGGACAGTGGACCCGCGTCCATTCCAGCAAGCGGCAGGCGCAGCGGGCCAACAACCAGGCTACACCTGGTCAACACCTAACGGTTACCCGGTAGACGGCCCGCGTTTGGTTATTGAATACCCTGAAGACACCGAAGTTTACGGCTTCAGCTTTAGCACCAACTTAGGCCTTTGGTCTGTTGCTGGTGAGTACAGCTACCGCGACGGTATGCCGGTACAAATTAACACCACCGAAATTTTAACCGCCGGTTTGCGTCCAAACGTGCCAAGCACCTTTGCTGACCGTGTTAACAACGCTGAACTGGGTGAGTTAGCTAACGGTTATGACCGCTTAGACGTTAGCCAGGCGCAGGTCAGTTTTGTGCGCTTTGTTGACCGTCTGTGGGGCTCGGACCGCATGACCTTTGTGGGTGAAATTGCCACTAACCAGGTACATGATCTGCCAGGTCTGAACGAACAACGCTACGGTCGTTTACCTTTATTTGGTAAGTGCTTAAGTGCAGAAGACACTGGCGCTCCGGCCGATATGAACTGCGACGGTTTTGTCACTTCAAACTCTTGGGGCTACCGTACCCGCTTCCAGTTTGAGTATCAGGACGTTTGGCAGGGCTGGAGCTTAACGCCTGTGGCTCAGTTTAACCACGACGTTAGCGGTTACTCACCAAACAGCAACTTTATTGAAGACCGTAAGTCGCTGGGCGTTAACTTAGTAGCTGACTACCTGTCTACTTACAAAGTGAGCCTGGGTTACACCACCTTCACCGGCGGTGACTACGATGCGACCACTGACCGTGACTATGCGTCAGTCAGCTTCTCTTACGCGTTCTAATACATTGATTCACACCGTGAATCACGATAAAACCGTCTCTACCGAGGCGGTTTTTTATTTTCCGGGGGAACAACAATGAAAAAATGGATAATTGCGGCAGCCGCACTGGCCTTGTCAGGCACAGCAGCAGCCCAGGAAAAGTTCGAGTTAGAAGACGTGTTCACGCTGGAATACGCATCCTCGCCGACCATTCACCCCAGCGGTGAATGGACAGTGTTTGTGCGTCAGTCCATGGACATTAACAACGACCGTAAAGTAGGCCGTTTATGGGCCAGCCTGCCCGACGGCGACATTCGACCTTTAACCGGTGAGCAGGGCAGCGAAAGTCAGCCGGTGTGGTCACCAAATGGTGATCGTTTAGCTTATGTATCCACCGAAACCGGTTCACCGCAGGTGCATATCTACTGGGTAGACTCCGGCGACAGTGCGGCAGTAACGCAGCTGACACAAGCGCCGTCGAACCTTAGCTGGTCACCCGATGGCAGCCAAATTGCTTTTTCCATGTTCACGCCAAAATCAAAGCCGGCTCCGGTCAGTTTACCGGGCAAACCCGAAGGTGCTAACTGGACCGAAGCGCCTAAGTACGTCGACAAAGACAATTACCGCTTCGACGGGGGTGGCTACGCAAAAGACGGTCATCAGCAAATTTATGTTATGCCCGCAACCGGTGGTTCGCCACGTCAGCTCACCGACGACGAATTCAACCACGGCGGGCAGTTGGCCTGGTCACCCGACAGCAAGCACATTTTCTTTTCGGCAAACCGTCGTGACGACGCATTCCGCCAGCCGGTTAACAGCGAAATTTACCGTCTGACCTTAAGCAGCAAAAAAGTTTCAGCGGTTACCGACCGTGACGGGCCCGATGGCTCACCAAAAGTCTCGCCAAACGGTGAAAAAATTGCTTTTACCGGTTATGACGACACCAAAATGAGTTTTCAGGCAAGCAAGCTGTACGTGATGAACCTGGACGGCTCAAATGTACAGGTTCTGACTGACGATTTAGATCGCGGTGTTACCGGCTTTGAATGGGACACCGACAGCCAGGGTCTTTACTTTACCTACGACGATAAAGGCGTTGGCCAGCTAGCGCGCACCACCTTAAACGGTGAGCACACCAAACTGACTGATCGTGTCGGTGGTTTGTCTTACAGCCGCCCTTATGGCGGTGGTGACTTCAGTGTTGCTAAAGGTGACCGTATTGCCTTTACCATCTCTAACCCCATGCGTCCGGCCGAGCTGGCATTGTGGGACAGCGGCGACGTTCAGCAGCTAACGCGCTTGAACGAAGACGCATTAGGCCATAAGCAATTAGCCAAAGTGGAAGAAATTAACTACAAATCCAGCGTTGATGGTATCGACCTGCAGGGTTGGATAGCCTACCCACCAGGGTTCGATAAAGACAAAGAGTACCCGTTAATGCTGGAAATTCACGGTGGCCCGCATACCAATTATGGTCCGCGTTTCGCCGCTGAAATTCAGTTGTTTGCGGCGGCCGGCTACGTGGTGCTGTACACCAACCCGCGCGGCAGCACCAGCTACGGTTCAGACTTTGCGAACGAAATTCATCACAACTACCCAAGTCACGACTACAACGACTTAATGGACGGCGTAGATGCGGTTATCGACAAAGGCTTTATTAACGAAGACGAGCTGTTTGTCACCGGTGGTAGTGGCGGTGGTGTACTCACCGCCTGGATAGTAGGTCATACCGACCGCTTTAAAGCCGCAGTTGTGGCTAAGCCGGTCATTAACTGGTACAGCTTTGTGCTAACCGCCGATATGTACAACTTCTTCTATCAGTACTGGTTCCCGGGTCTGCCATGGGAGAATATGGAACATTACATGAAGTATTCGCCTATCAGCTACGTGGGTAATGTGACTACGCCAACCATGCTGCTGACCGGTGAAAACGACTACAGAACGCCAATGTCAGAAACCGAGCAGTATTATCAGGCACTGAAACTGGAAGGTGTGGAAACCGCCATGGTACGCATTCAGGATTCAGGCCACGGTATCTACGCGCGGCCCAGTAACCTGATGAACAAAGTCGCCTACATCCTGCATTGGTTCGAAAAATACCGCGGGGATAAGTAGCCTAACGGTTTTTATGATACCGGCGGTTCTGCCAAAAGAACCGCCATTGTTCCTTCAGACGAACCCAGCCGCGGCGCTTTGAGGCGTGGCGGTTGGCCACACTAAAAATATCGCTTTCATGGGTGTGGCTGTTGTCCACGGTGTAAGGCAGTAAGCCCAGCACATGAGCCCCGGTTTCCCATTGCCATTGCATATCCACATCTACCGGGCGGAAAAACGGCACCCGCGACAACAATTTCTTAGCCCCCTGACGACTTACCAGATACGCACAGGCACCCATCGGTGGTTTCTCGTAATCCACCAATTGAAACTCACCAAAGGTTTCCAGTGGCTGCGACTCCTTTGGCCTGAACGGCTGCGCCAGTTTAATTAAATCCCATTGAGCAAAACGGCTGTCAGCCAACGCCGCCAACGGCTTTTGCAACTGAGCAAACAGCGGATCCAGCACAATGTCATCTTCCAGAATAATCGCAGCGTCGTGTTCGCTTTCCAGAAAGGTTTTCCAGGCTTTGCGGTGGCTCATGTAACAGGCAATTTCGCCCATGGTCAGGTCGTAATTGTAGCGCTCGGTGTTCAACTGGTGGCTGTACACCGCGTTCACTTCGCTGTTAGAAACCGCGCGGCCATCCACCGCCGATACTCGTTCAAAGTCCAGGTTCAGTTCCGCCATGGCTTTTTTCACATCGTCAAGACGGTGGCCGGAGCGGTCTAGATTAATTAAATAAATAGGTAAACACGGCATATTAGCGCTCTGATTTTTCGACATCGTCACCGCGCTTCCGGCGGTAAGCGCGCTCGTACAATTTAGCTTCGGTCAGGAAAAAATGAAACGCGTCGATGTTGGCTTTAATAAAGCCGCGCCACCCGGCTAAAAACATGCGGCGAATAAAGTAAAACTTAATAAACATCAGCGGGAATATCAGCAGTACACGCGCCAGGCTGCAGTGCCTGCCGCGCTCTTCCCGCTGTTTTGCCTTTAGCAACGAGTATTTGTTCAGCTTGTCCATATAGCCTTGAGCCGAATCATAACCGTAGTGTTTAACGTCAATAGGCAAGTGCGCCAGTGGCGGCTCTACCTCAATATGCTCATGCACCTTGGTCGACGTATTCCACTGCGACTTCGACTTACGATACACCCGGCGGAAACGATGATGCCGATGGTAAGGCAGCGAGTGCCCCATAAAAATGTCGTCGTGCGCCAAGTAAATGCCGTTAATATCGCCTTTGGCAATACGCTGCTGTATTTGCTCAAAAGCGCCTTCCGGCAGTACTTCGTCACCGTCCAGGTTAATCACCCAGTCGTTACGGCATTGCTCTAAAGCAAAAGCCTTTTGTCTGGCGTAACCTAGCCAGTCCTGATGAATAATGCGGGCACCGTGTTTTTCGGCAATGCTGAGTGTGTCATCGGTTGAGCCCGAATCCACCAGCACAATTTCGTCAGCGCCTTTTACACTGGCCAATACTTCGTCCAGGTGGCGACCTTCGTTTAACGTAATTAAATAAACACTGACTTTAGGTAACTGACTTTGCTCAGACATAGGTAACCTTGCGCATCTTTAGTTGAGAATCAGGATCATATCGTTTTATCATACAAAAACAATAACAACGGAAACATCCATATGCCCTGGAGCGATCTCCTAGCCGAAGAAAAACAAAAGCCCTATTTTCAGGAACTGTGGCAGCGTGTTGAACAGGCGCGTCAACAAAGCGTGGTGTACCCACCAAAAGAAGACGTGTTTAACGCACTAAAGCTGACCGAACCCGAAAACATTAAAGTGGTTATTTTAGGGCAGGACCCATACCACGGCCCCGGGCAGGCACACGGTTTAAGCTTTTCAGTGCCCGAAGACGTTAAGTTTCCGCCTTCGCTGCGCAATATGTTCAAAGCCATAGCTATGGACTACCCCGACACCGTTCTGCCAAAGCACGGCGATTTAACCAGTTGGGCAGAGCAGGGGGTGCTGCTGCTGAATACCGTACTGACCGTAGAGCAGGGCAAAGCACACAGCCACGCCAGTTGGGGCTGGGAAGCCTTTACCGATACCGTTATTAGCAAAGTGTCAGAAGCCACCGAACATGTGGTGTTTTTACTGTGGGGCTCGCATGCACAAAAGAAAATACCGCTAATAGACGGCAACAAGCATTGCATACTAACGGCACCTCACCCGTCGCCTTTGTCAGCGCACCGCGGCTTTTTCGACGCCAACCATTTTCGTAAAGCCAACGATTACTTGCAGCAGCATGGGCGACAGCCTATTCGGTGGGCGTGACGTCAAGCTACGCATTAAATAAAAAACACTAAAAACTAGATTTTAAAAGCGCCAAATACTAGAATTGAAAAACACTAAAAACTAGATTTAAATAAAAATGGCTAGAACTCATGAATGAGTCTTCATCTAAATTAGCTCAAGCATTAACGACTCTCAAGTCTATTCAAGACAATGGGCATCAAGTTATACGCTCAAATCAGCTATCCAGAACTGAACGAGAAACTCTAATAAAATACGGGTTTCTGCGTTCTATTATGCGTGGTTGGTATGCAGCCTCGCAGCCCGATGAGAAGCCAGGAGATAGCACGCCCTGGTATACTTGCTTCTGGAGTTTTTGCGCAGAATATTTAGACAATAGTTTTGGTCAGCAATGGGCGTTATCTCCGGAGCAGTCGCTCGCGCTTCATATTGGTGACAGAACAATACCGACTCAGCTGTTGGTGAGATCGCCAAAAGCAACGAATAACAGCATAGAATTACCCCATAAGACATCGATTCTGGAAGTCCAGTTAAAGTTGCCTGAGCAAGCGCATCTGACGACATTAAATGGCTTGAGGGTCTACACACTGGCGGCGGCACTGGTGTACAGCTCACCTAAAAATTACACCCAGCATCCCATACAAATGCGTACCGCGCTATCTATGGTCTCCGATGCTTCAGATATTCTTAAGGTACTTATTGTCGGAGGGCACTCGGCAATTGCGGGTCGCCTGGCGGGCGCGTTCCGGAATATTGGTCGTGCCATTATTGCTGATAGTATTATTAATGGCATGGCAGCTAATGATTATCGAGTCAGCGAAACCGATCCGTTTACCGACAAAATCTTAATAGATTTTGGACGGCGTCAACTTTCTCCTTACTCTAATCGCATTCGCCTTATGTGGTCAGAAATGCGTAACGACGTTATTAATCTGTTCCCGGAACCGAGCTCAAAACCTGCCGATATTAATAATATTTTGGAAAAAATAGACGAACAATTTGTCAGCGATGCTTATCACTCATTATCCATTGAAGGCTACCGGGTAACGGAAGAGCTTATTGAGCTTATCCATTCTGGAAAGTGGGATCCCAACACATCGGGTGAATCGAAAAAGCATTTAGATGCAATGGCGGCAAAAGGTTACTGGAATGCTTTTCAGAAAGTTAAAGAAACAATAACATCAGTGTTAAACGGAGCTAACCCGGGCGAAGCTCTGGAAAGAGTGCACGGAGACTGGTATCTGGCACTTTTTTCGCCGAGCGTAGCTGCCGGCATTGTCAGCCAGCAAGACCTTGCTGGCTATCGCTCAGGCCCCGTTTTTATACGAAACTCGATGCATACACCGCCAGATAAAGAAGCGGTGCGAGATATGATGCCCACGCTTTTTGACTTACTTATCGAAGAAGAAAGCGTTGCCGTACGTGCTGTTTTAGGTCATTTCATCTTTGTGTTTATTCACCCTTACTTCGACGGTAACGGCCGAATAGGGCGTTTTATTATGAACCTAATGCTGGCATCCGGCGGCTACCCATGGACTGTCGTTCCTGTTGAAAAGCGTAGCGATTATATGCATGCACTGGAAGCCGCCAGCGTTAAACAAAATATAAAACCTTTTGCCGAATTCCTCGGTAGGTTGGTTAACACCTCTGATTAGCACCGTAACCTAACGTTCACGTTAGGTGAGATATCGTTCCTGATGTAAACGTCAGGCAACATCCACCCCGTAGCGCTCCCGAATCTTACCGGCTAACGCCGCACGTGCATCGGGCTCCCCATGAATTAACCGTATGCGCTTAACCGGTTCTTCGATGGCGTCAATAAAGTCCAGCAGCTCCTGCTGGTCGGCGTGAGCGGAATAACCGCCTAAGGTATAAATGCCCGCTTTAATCCAGACACGCTCGTGGTCTAAGTCGACATAGCCACCGCGCGGACCGTAGGTTTGAATATCGCGCCCCGGGGTTCCGGCGGCCTGGTAGCCGACAAACAACACATCGGTGCGCGGGTCGGGCAGCAAGGCTTTTAAGTAATTCAACATACGTCCGCCGGTACACATACCGCTGGCGGCAATAACAATGCAAGGGTCGCCGCTGCTTTTTAAATAGTTCACCACGCGCTCATGGCCACTGTGGTCGTCTACCGTCATCATGCGATCGAAGTTTAACGGATGCCGGTCTTCTTCTACCCGTGCCAATGCCTCTTCGTCCCACAACGCCTTCATGGCTCGGTACTGCTTAGTAAACTGCGCTGCGAGTGGGGAATCTAAAATAACCGTCATTTTGTGCCATACGGCATCGGCTACCCCAGTCTCCGCTTCCTTAGCCCGTGCTTTATGAATAATGTCTTCTAACTCGTACAAAAGCTCTTGTGTACGGCCAATGCTAAACGCCGGAACTAAAATAGTTCCTTTATTCTCCACACAACGCTCAACCACCGACTTCAGGCGTTGCTCGCGGTCAAGACGTGACTCGTGGTTCTTGTTCCCGTAGGTACTTTCCAGTAACAGAAAGTCAGCGCGCTCTAGAGGGGTAGGGTCCGGCAGCAACGGCGTGTTTTTACAACCCAAGTCACCCGAGAACACCACACGGTAGTGGGTACTCACATTCTCAATTTCCACATAAGACGACCCCAGAATATGGCCCGCCTGACGGAAGCGCAGTTTAAAGCGCTCAGTAGCGAAGTCGGCAGGCAGTTCTAACCAATCATCGTACTCCACCGGTTGTAGCTGGCGCTGCAGGCGAGTCACCACGGCATCAATAATATCGGCG
>Ga0115561_1002725_pt1 | contig 11667 bp, 7 predicted proteins | sample COGITO_mtgs_1105_4_FD_87201 | JGI IMG/M metagenome (GOLD analysis project Ga0115561, IMG submission 87201) | Pelagic marine microbial communities from North Sea - COGITO_mtgs_110512 | ecosystem: Environmental > Aquatic > Marine > Epipelagic | place: Germany:Helgoland, sampling site Kabeltonne...
TACCAATGTGATTTTGACGGTGCCTGCCTCGTTTGACGAAGTCGCGCGTTCCTTGACTTACGAAGCGGCGGAAGCGGCTGGCTTGGGCGCGGTCACTTTAATGGAAGAGCCGCAAGCGGCGTTTTATGCATGGCTCTCGCAGGCAGGCGCGGATTGGCGCAAAGAAGTGAGCACGGGCGATATTATTTTGGTCTGTGATGTCGGTGGCGGCACCTCAGACTTTAGTTTGATTTGTGTGTCTGAAGTAGATGGCGATTTGGAGTTGGAGCGTATTAGCGTCGGCAAACATTTGCTGCTCGGTGGTGACAATCTCGACTTGGCGCTGGCACATGTGCTGCGCTACCAAATGGATGGCGAAGGTCAGACGATTGATGACTGGCAGTTTCTGGCTTTGATCCATGCCTGTCGCCAAGCGAAGGAGACCTTGTTTGAAGATCTCAGTTTGAGCGAAGTGCCGGTCTCGGTGCCGTCACGTGGCTCGTCGCTGTTTGCGGGGAGTGTGGCGACGACGCTCAGTCGCGCGACCCTGACACAGATCGCGCTCGACGGCTTCTTGCCGATGATCGATCCAACGGTGATGCCTGAGGAGCGTGCGTCGGCGGGCCTGCAGGAATTCGGTCTTTCCTACGAAGCAGATCCGGTGTTGAGCAAACACCTTGCGCGCTTCCTCACTCGCAGTTTGCAAAATGTGCAGGCCAACCCCGCATTGGCTGGAAAGTTTAATGAGGCCGCACTCGGGGGCACGTTCTTGCGCCCGACGGCGGTGCTGTTTAATGGCGGATTTTTCAATGCTGCGCCTGCGCGTGAGCGTGTGTTGTCCTTACTGAACCAATGGGCGGGTAACGCGACGGTGCGTGAACTCGCCGGTGCGCGTTATGACAAAGCGGTGGCGCATGGTGCGGCCTACTATGGCCTCAACCAATTGACTGGCAGTGGTGTGCGTGTGAAGGCGGGCGCGTCGCGCAGCTATTATATCGGCCTCGAAACTGCGGGCCTTGCGATTCCTGGATTTAAGCCGCCGCTGAAAGCCTTGTGCGTCGTCCCGCAAGGGATGGAAGAGGGGACCGAAGAGGTGTTGGAATCTCGGGAATTCGGTCTCGTGACTGGCGAAGAGGTGACGTTCCGTTTCTTTAGCTCGTCTGTGCGCTCCGGTGATGTCGTTGGCACCGTGTTACCGGATGCGGAAAAGGAACTCGAAGAAACGCTGGAGCTCAAGACGGTGCTCACTCCATTGGAAGGGCACGCCACCGGCGAAGCCGTTCCGGTTAAGATCCACGCCAAGGTCACCGAAATGGGCACGCTGGATCTGTGGATGCAGCACACACGCTCGGATCAAAAGTGGAAGTTGGAGTTCGCTGTTCGCACGAATTAATTTAAGAGGAGTTAGAAGCGAGGAGTCAGCAGTCAGTTCTTTCTCTAGCTTCTAACTCCTGAATTCTACCTTCTAACTCCTTTAAAAAATGGCTGCTCGTTACTTTATCGGCATTGACCTCGGCACTAGTAATTGTGCGCTCTCTTATATTGATTCGAAAGATCCGTCTGCGGGCACGCAGGTGTTTTCGATCCCACAATTTGAGTCGCTGGATACCGTGCGTGAGTGCACGACCTTGCCCTCGTTTTGTTATTTTTTGAGCGATGCGGAGAATGCGACTTTGCAAGAAAAGGAGGACGCGGCGTGGAGTCAGGAAACCGTAGTCGGCTTGCTGGCGCGTGATCGGGCGGCTTCGGAGTCGGAGCGCACGATCAGTTCGGCCAAGTCGTGGCTCTGCCATGCGGGGATCGATCGCGAGGCGAAACTCCTGCCGTGGAAAAGCACGGCGATTGCGGACGAGCAAAAACGTTCGGCAGTGGAGGCGAGTGCGGCGTATCTGGATTACTTGCGGTTTGCATGGGATCAAACCATTGGTGCCACGGATAAGCAGTCGCAGTTCGATCGACAGGATGTGGTGATCACCGTGCCGGCTTCGTTCGATACGGTGGCACAACGTTTGACACTCGATGCGGCCGAGCGAGCGCATTACCCGAAGAGCACGCGTTTATTGGAAGAGCCGCAGGCAGCCTTCTATGCATGGTTGGAGCAACATCCGAATGTGGATGTGTGGGAGCAGTGGTTGCCCGGCCTCAGCGAGCAACCGCAAGTGGTGTTGGTCTGTGATATTGGCGGCGGCACCTCTGATTTTAGTTTGTTTGAGTTGGCCTTACAGGAGGGGGAGGCGCTGCCGAGTGTGCGTCGTATTGCGGTGAGCAATCATATCTTGTTGGGCGGTGATAATGTGGATCTGGCCTTGGCGCACCAAGCTGAGGCGAAACTGGCGCAATCGGAGCCGTTGTCGTCGAAGACCTGGAGTCAATTGACCGCGCAATGCCGTGACTTGAAAGAGCGTGTGTTATCGACTGCGGGCGCTGCGGACGAAGCATTTACCATCGCGCTGGCTGCGGAGGGTGGCAATTTATTTGCTTCCGTGCAGACGGTGGCGCTGTCGCGTAGTGAGATTCTCAATACAGTTTTGGAAGGGTTCTTTCCGCACTGTGAATCAGATGTGCAACCCGCGAATAAGAGCGGCGGACTGCGCGAGATCGGATTGCCGTATGCGCAGGACTCGGCGATTACGCATCACTTGGCGGACTTCATTCGCCAGCGTAAGGTGGATGCGATTCTGTTTAATGGTGGCAGCCTCGATTCCGCGCAAATTCAAGATCGCCTCGTCGCGCAAGTAGCCCACTGGCAAGGGACGGCTCCGGCGCGCTTGACGAATGATCAGTTGGATTTAGCGGTGGCACGTGGTGCGGCATGGTATCAGTCGAGTCAGAAATGCGGCGATGCTGCGACGATCGAAGGTGGCTCGGGGCACAGTTTTTATATCGAAGTCACCGTGCCGACCAAGCGCGGTAAGAAAAAGAAGGGCGGTGCGAAGACGGAAACACGGCTGGTTTGTGTGTTGCCGCAAGGCAGTCCTTTGGAGGAAGCAACACGTATTGTGTCGCTGGATCTACAGCTCAAGGTGAATACGCCGGTGCAATTCCAAGCCTACACATCGACCTGTCGTGAGGCGGATCAAGCTGCCGATCTCGTTGTGCATAACGAACACGATTTTCATAAATTGCCGTCCATGCATACTATGGCGCAGTTGCCGCCGGAGGAGCCGATACCGGAGGACGGGAGTGTGCCGATTCATTTGGAGGCACATTTAAATACGCTCGGCATTTTGCGCGTGAATTGCGTGAGTGTGCGGCGCATTCAGGGACAGAATCGGAACTGGCGTCTGGAGTTTAATTTGCGTGAAAGCGTGGTCGAGGCTCCTTCTAAGGGACAGGCTATAGCGGATAGTGGCATTAGCACGGAAGATCTCGTTGCCGCGAAGGCTGCGATAGAGCAGGCCTTTGATCGTGACGCGACTGCGCCGTCGCAAGCCGCAGGCATGCTGAAGGCACTGGAAACGATATGCCATCAGGGGCGTCGAGAGTGGAATGTGCCGCTGCTGCGCGAGCTGTGGCAGCCATTGAGTCAGTGCATTACACGGCGCGATATTTCGCAGGAGCATGAGTTGGCCTGGCTCAACGCAGCCGGCTATCTGTTGCGTCCTGGCTACGGGCATGCGTTGGACGAATACTATTTGCGCACGCTGTGGCTGATTCAGGAGCTGGATTTGGCATTTGTGACCAGTAAAGCGAATCGCGAGCAATACTTTTTGCTGTGGCGGCGTGTCGCGGGCGGTCTGAGTCAGGTGCAGCAGGAGAGTCTCTACGATGAGTGGATTGAAAAAGTGCTGCAAGATACCAAGCAGTCTTACGAGCCTGCCCGAATGCTGGGTGCCTTTGAGCACTTGGAGTCTGAGAAACGCGTTGTGTTGGCGCACCATTTCACAGAGAGCATCGAAACGCGCGCAGAGAGCTTCTGTGATCATTCGATTTGGGCGCTCGGGCGCTTGTTGAGTCGTGTGCCGCTGTATGGCGGTGAACACGCATTGCTTGATGCTGCAGAAGTTGAGAAGGCCTTTGAAACACTGGAGCCATTGGATTGGACGCGCGATAATCTCAGGAACTTGCCGCAGCTTTTCGTTCAAGCCGCGCGCATCGTGAACAATCGCGACCACGATGTGTCGCAGGAAGTGCGTGATCGAATTATCGCGAAGGCCGTGCAGTCGGGGGCCAATGAGAAACGTTTGCTACCCTTACGCGAATATACACCGATGGATGCGAAAGACATACAGCAACTCTTTGGTGAGTCTTTGCCGACGGGATTGAGTGTGATGTGAGCCGGTGACTTCCTTTAATCTAAATTCGTGTCCATTTGCGGTTCCAACTGCGTTTTTTAGGTTGATTGGCTTTGGTTCGGACAACGCCTAAAGACGTCGCTACGTCATATGCTCTGTCTCCGTGGCTACCGCGCTACTTGATTTCACATTCGAGTGTGAATGTATTCGGTGCATCGGGTGTTCGGTAGCACTTGAATAGTAGTTGAGCATTGTCGATGTGCTGAAACGCCAGGATCGGCTTAATCTTCCAGCACATATAGGTAGCAGTGACCTGCTAATAGAAAATCCCCGCTAGCGAGATCGCCATCGTCTAAGATTTGATCCACTCGATAGAATGCTTTTTCAAGGGTGCCTTCGTCAGAAAGTCCGACGGCAGCAGTCATACCAAATCTGTCAATTTCCCAATCCCAGTAGCCACCATTGGGAGCTTTTCTTCTCCAGGTGCTACTGATGCTTTCTTCCATGCCCTTAGGTCGTTCGTTTGAGTTGCCATCTTCCGCCCATGTGCCGTTTTCTAGCGCATCCAATTGGAATGCACCGTCAAAGGTTTGAAAGTCATTTGCGATACGGCTTGCCGCGTTATTGATGCGGACTTTGTGCATTGCTGGAATTGCCATAGCGGCGAGTAAGCCTATGATGACGACGACAATCATAATTTCGACTAGGGTGAAACCGCGAGATGTTTACGACTGTTGCATGCTGAGTATGGGGTTGGGGCTAGGATCATGGTCTTTGGTGAATACCTCTGTATTGGGATTTATGAAATTTTCCTGTTTTTTAGCGGGATTGGCACGGAATCTGTTAATACTCAATGCGTCGCACGATGCGGCATCTTAATTAAATCAACACATATACGGAGACACATATAATGAAACACAATGACGCTGAAGAATTTAACAATTGGGTTGTATCGCTACGCGACGGATCCCTTGAGATTCAGCGTGAATTCCGTTTCGAGGCGCAAGCCCCTGTGGAAACGTTTATGAAACGCATCGGCCATTTTATGAAATCGCCGAGCCTGACGGTCACGAGCCATCAACTGTCCATTTCGCCAGCGACTGTGCTTATTCGCATCACACTCTATCCTGAGGCAGCTCTATTAGAGGCTGCGGGTGAAATCGCCAAAATGTGTGAGTCTGAGTTCGCTAGCGTCGGCGAGGTCGTCCACGAAATTGCCGCGTAATCTCAATTCTGTTCATTTTCAACAAAGACCCTTGGTTCTCTTTTAGGATCAAGGGTCTTTTTTATTCGGTAGGGACGAGCTTCGTCTCGTCTTTACGGTGTGCTATTGCTGTGGTTGGGTGCTTTGAATCTGTGCTGAGGCTCGGCGGACGGTCGCGTAGAACGCGGGAGTCGCGGAGGCCGTCGCCGTCCGTGTTGCTAAGAGCCTTTGATGATATCGCGGTAGGCGTAATACGAGGTCTTCGGGGTGCGTTCGAGTGTTTCGAAGTCGCAATAGATGAGGCCGAAGCGCATGTCGTAGCCGCGGCACCATTCGAAGTTGTCCATGAGTGTCCAACAAAAGTATCCGCGCACATCAACGCCGTCTTCTTCGACTGCTAGTTTCAGTGCGTCTGTGTAGCTTTTGACGAAGTCGGCACGCTCTTGATCGTCGACTGCGGCATCGACGTTATCTGCGGCGACTGCGGTGCCGTTTTCGGTGACGTAGATCGGCAGGCCGTTGTAGCGCTCGTGCACCCAGTTGAGCATTTTTCGAAAGCCCCATGGCACGACAAACCAACCCATGCTGGTGACGTGCCAGTTGGAATCCGAGCTAAGGCAGACTTGCTGATCGCCGCTCATGCCGCCGTTGCCGTCTTCGGATTCAACGGGGTTGTCGTCGGCGGGCTCGCGGGAGGCGTAGTGGGTGGTGTAGTGGTTGAGGCCTAGGAAATCGGCCGAGCCTTTGAGGAGCTCGGATTGCTCGGGCGTGAATGTGGGCAAACGGTCGCCAAGTCGGTCACGCATGATTTGCGGATAGTCGCCAAAGACAACGGGATCAGTGAGCCAACCATAAAAGAATTCGAGGCTCTCTTGCGCGGCGGCGATATCTTCGGGCTTGTCGGTCAGTGGTTCACGAAAGTCGCAATTGTTGGCGATGCCGATTTGACCGGCGTAGCCGCCAGCGCGGAATTTTTTAACGGCAAGGCCATGAGCGAGCAGCAAATTGTGACCGACGATGTAAGGCTCCGTGTTCGACACGCGGCCAGGCGCAAAAAGACCGTCGCCATAGCCGAGCACCGCGGTGCACCAGTTCTCGTTGAAAGTCATCCAGTTGGTGACGCGGTCGCCGAAGGCTTTGTAGCAAATCTCGGCATAGCGCTCGAAGGCTTCAGCGGTTTCGTAGTTGAGCCAGCCGTCATTCTCAAGTTGTAGCGTGAGTGGGAGATCCCAGTGGTATAGTGTAATGAACGGGGTGATGCCTTTGGCAATCAGTCCATCGATGAGACGGTTGTAGAAGTCAATGCCAGCTTTGTTCACGACACCTTTGCCATCGGGGATGATGCGCGACCAGCTAATGGAGAAGCGGTAACCATTGGTGCCGAGGTTGGCGATCAGGTCGATGTCTTCTTCGTAGCGGTGGTAGTGGTCGCAAGCGACTTCGGAATGGTCGCCGTTGGTGATCTTGCCGGGTGTGTGACTATAGGCGTCCCAGATGTTCAGGCCCTTGCCGTCTTCAAGCCATGCGCCTTCGACTTGATGTGCTGCGGTGGCGACTCCCCAAATAAAATCTTCTTTCATAATAAATGCGCTTTCTAAGCTATAATTCCATCGAACTGTTGAATATGTTTATTCAAGGCTCGTTTTTTTATGGGGCGAGTGATTAAGCCGCTGTTTAAAAGACGCAAGCGAATGGGAAAGTGCACTTGGGGCGTTTCGCGCTGCACTGCCTTTAGTCGTTTCAAACCCGAAGCCCTCATCGTAATCTTTATCGTAATCCTAATCTAAACAGCAGAGCATTAGAAAGTTGCTCCCCAAAAAACGGATTAGGATTCAGAGTATGATTACGAGTAAGACGCTTCCTTCTCCTTGAAGTCGTATGAGCTGAGACGGACCAGCACTGATTGGCTAGGAATTACTACTACTGCTGCAACAACCAAGCGGCGTAGCTTAGATCGTGGGGGGTGGTGATCTTTAGGTTCGGCGTGTGGTTGGGCACGATCGTGGTGTGTAGTCCAATGGTGGCTGCGGCTGCGGTGTCGTCGGTGATGCGTAGGCCGGAGTCGCGCACGTGCTGATACGCGCGGAGGATGTCGGGCAGCGCAAAGGCTTGGGGGGTTTCCATCGCCCACAGGCGAGAGCGGTCGAGGTCTTCGAGCTCGGTTTGTGTCAGTTGCTCGGCGTCGGGGATACGCTTAATGGTATCGGCGACGGGGTGAGCGAGCACTGCGGCGCGGTCGCGAAGTGCAGCTGTGTGAAGCGCTTGTATTGATTCGATGGACACCAGTGGGCGAGCACTGTCGTGGATGAAGACGTGGGTGCAGTTTTCGGGCTGAATGCGTAGCGCGTTGTAAACGGAGTCTTGGCGTTCGCTGCCACCGAGTGCCCAGTCGACGGGGGTGCTGCCTAGATCGATTTGGCTCAGCGCGTCGGTGAGCTCTGCTTTTTGTGCATCGTCGCGGTGGACGATGGTGAGGCGCGCAATGCAGCCGCTTTCTAGAAAGGCGCGCACACTGTGGCAAAGCACGGGTAGGCCGTTGAGCAGTGCGAGTGTTTTATCTGCGACTGCGCCTTGCATACGCGAGCCGCTGCCGGCTGCTAGGAGAATGGCGGTGGCCTGAGGGCTGAGACTTGAAGCTGGAGACTTGAGGTGCATGTGTTTTGTAATGGAGTAAGGGCGAGTCGCTCACACTCCTTAAACTGTTCAGCTTGTTGTCGTCTTGATGCCTGGATGGTTTGATGCGGGGCGGTGTTGTCGCGGTCTTCGCAAGCAAAGCCCCTACTGGCTCCCTTACAGTGCGAGTTCGGCGCGGATGGCTGCGGCGGCGGCTGCGGGATCTTCGGCTTTGAGGATCGGGCGACCGACGACGATGTAGCTGGACCCGGCTGCGGCTGCGGCGTGTGGCGTCATGATGCGTTTTTGCTCATCAGCGGAGCTGCCTTTCGGGCGGATTCCGGGTGTGACGATGATTGGATCGTTGCCGAAGCGTGCGCGTAGTGGCGAGAGCTCGAGTGAGGAACAGACGAGCCCCTGGATGCCGGCATTGAGGCTGATGTCGGCCAAGTGCTTGACCTGAGCTTCGGCGGTGACGTTGACATTGAGGCCACGTAGTTGTGCCTCATCCATCGATGTCAGGACAGTGACTGCGAGTAAATTAAGGTTGGGCGCGTAGTCGGCACGGGCTTTGTTCGCCCATTCGAGCATTTCGCCGCCACCACAGCCGTGGAGGGTGAGGAGTTCGACGGGGAGGGTGGAGATACTTTTTACTGCTTTCGCGACGGTGTTGGGAATGTCGTGGAGTTTGAGGTCGAGGAATACCTTATAGCCGCGGTCGGCGATCTCGCGCACGAAGTCGGGGCCGTATGCGGTGAAGAGTTGAAGGCCGACTTTGACCCATTCTAGGGAATCGCCGAGGCGGTCGAGCATGGCGAAGGCTTCTTCGCGTGTTTCAAGGTCGAGTGCGAGGATGAGTTTGCAAGGATTCTGATTGGACATGCGAAAAGCCTGTGAAACGGATTTGGCGGAGGCAATTTGTAAAAACACGAATTTTTCTCGGCGAAGGAGAAAAGTAGCTTCATTAATGAGACGTGCCTACCAAATCGAATAGTTCTTCCGGTGAGTTGACACTGCCTTCGCCGGCCAAGGTAAATCTGATGCTGTCTGTGCATGGACGGCGCGAGGATGGCTTTCATGCGCTGACATCGCTCGTGGTGGCCTTGGAGTTTGGCGATACGTTGACGATCCGATCGAGTGATTCAGTGGATGTGTTGCGTTGCTCGGATGCGGGGGTGCCGCTCGGGCCGGAGAATTTGGTGCTGAAGGCGGCTGCGGCGTTTCGGACTAGGCTGGGGCGCGAGGTGTTTTTTGAATTTGATTTAGACAAGCGCATCCCGATGGGCGCGGGGCTCGGTGGCGGGAGCGGCAATGCCGCAGTGGCGCTACGGGGGATGAATGCGCTGGTCGGCGAGCCGTTTACGAACGAAGTGCTCTGCGAGATCGCAGCGGAGCTTGGTTCGGACTGTCCCTTCTTTATCGAAGCAGCGCCAGCGTGGATGCGTGGTCGTGGCGAGGTGATTGAGCCGCTGGAAGCGGAGCTGGCCGAGCGGTTGCGTGGCGCACGGGTGGTGCTGTTTCGTCCGGATTTCGGTGTGGAAACGGCGTGGGCGTATGGGCGTCTCGTGGCAGGTGCGCCGGAAACTTATGAAACTGAGGCCACGGGAGTGGCGCGTATGCAGCGATTTGTCAAAAATGGTGAGCTTAGCGATGTGTTGTATAACTCGTTCGAAGCTCCGGTGGGGAGTAAGTATTTGGCGATTTCGACTTTGTTGGCGGACTTAAGGAAGCAGGGAGTGGCGTGTTTGATGAGCGGTAGCGGTAGTTGCTGCTTTGCTTTGTTGGAGAAAGAGGGGGCAAGTGCTGAGGAAATCGGTCGATTTGTGCGCGATGCATGGGGGGAGACAGTCTTTTGGGTTGAAACTTCTATTTGCTGAGTTGAAAATCACAACGTTAGCCCTTTTATTCTCGTCCCTTCCCTATTTAACGACCCAAACGAGTGCCTGAACAAATATCCAAAGAAGAAATTATCCTAGAAGGAATTGCTGCGTCTCCGGGAGTCGCGCATGGCACAGCATTGCTCTATCTGCAAAAGGAGTTGGATGTCCCTAGCTACGACCTAAAGCCAGAGGCAATTGATGCGGAGATTGAGCGTTTCGATCAGGCAATTCTGCGAACACGCGAGGAGATCACTGGCGTTCGTCATAAGGTGGCAGCTTCTTTGGGCGAAGCGGAGGCTCGGATATTTGATGCGCACTTGATGGTGCTGGAGGATAATGCGCTGCTGGATGAGGTGAACTCGGAGCTGCGCTCAACGAATAAGAACGTAGAGAGTTGTTATAATAAAATCGCACAGCGCTATATCTCATTCTTCAGTTCGATGGAGGATGAGTATTTAAAAGAGCGCGTGACTGACATTCAGGATGTGTCGCGCCGCTTGTTGCAGAATTTGATTGGCATGAAAAAGTCCAATCTCGGTGAGTTGGCGGCGCATAGTATTATCGTTTCTGAAGATATCACGCCGTCTGATACTGCGGATATGGATCGCAGTAAGTTGCTCGGGTTTATCACGAATGCGGGAGGTCAGACGAGTCATTCAGTGATTATGGCACGCTCCATGCGGATTCCGGCGGTGGTCGGTCTGCACGACGCGACGAAGAAGATTCAGAGTGGGGATCAGATTCTGGTCGATGGTTATGATGGGATCGTGGTGATCAACCCATCGGAGGACCGGCTGTTTAAATATGGGAAGCTCGCTCGGGAGCGCCGTAAGTTGGATAAGATTTATAACTCGGTCATTGCTGAACCGAGTGAGACTCAAGATGGATCGCCGATCGGCTTGATGTCGAATATCGAAGGGGCACAGGAGATGGATCAGGTCATGGCGATGTGTTCCGATGGTGTCGGGCTCTTTCGCACAGAAGGCATCTTTCTACGGCATCATGGGTATCCCTCGGAAGCGGTGCAGTATGAGGAGTATGCCGCAGTCGCTAGGGCGGCAGGTGATGGACCAGTGATCATTCGCACGCTGGACATCGGCGGTGATAAGACGCTTGGAGATGGCAGTGGTCAGGAGGATAATTCGTTTATGGGCTTTCGGGCGATACGCTTTTGCCTCGAAAATCAGGATATTTTTAAGACGCAGCTTCGAGCGATCCTTCGCGCCAGTGCGCAGGGCAACGTCAAGCTGATGTATCCGATGATTAGTGGCATGGGAGAGTTGCGCCGTGCGAATGCGGTCCTAGAGGAAGTGAAAGCCGACCTTCGTGTGGAGAATGTTGCCTTTAATGAGGCGATCGAAGTCGGAGCGATGGTTGAGATTCCGAGTGCAGCGGCAATCATCGATCTTTTGGCGGAAGAGGCAGACTTTTTCAGTATCGGCACGAATGATTTGATCCAATACCTAATCGCGGTCGATCGTTTGAATGATCGCGTGGCGCATTTATATGAGCCTGCGCATCCGGCAGTGTTGCGCACGCTCAAGCATATTATCGATGAGGCCAATCGCTTGGGCAAACCTGTGAGTGTGTGTGGAGAGATCGCTGGTGATCCGATTTATGCGAGCTTACTGCTGGGCATGGGCGCGACATCGTTGAGTTTGACCTCTTCGATGCTGCCAGAGGTGAAGTATTTTATCCGTAACATGACGATCGAGAATGCCCGTGCATTGGTGGCGGAAGTGTTAGAAATTAATGA
>Ga0115561_1002734_pt1 | contig 11638 bp, 10 predicted proteins | sample COGITO_mtgs_1105_4_FD_87201 | JGI IMG/M metagenome (GOLD analysis project Ga0115561, IMG submission 87201) | Pelagic marine microbial communities from North Sea - COGITO_mtgs_110512 | ecosystem: Environmental > Aquatic > Marine > Epipelagic | place: Germany:Helgoland, sampling site Kabeltonne...
AAAAGCTAAAAGGGGAAGGTGGTCTTGAATCAATTCAAAAGGAAGACCCATTAAGGTTTCAAGTTATGGATAGTATTACGCAAAACCTTTTTACCTTTGCTGATGCTTTCGTTGATATAACTCAAGGTATGGCTCCATACGATGAGACTAATCAAACTCACAAGGAGTTACTGGACTGGGTAAACAAAGAACAAGAGAATTTTATCCAAGGTGGAGAAACAGGCAAGGAAGGGAAGACTTTTATGCGACGAGAGCGTTTTTACGCAACACCCGAGAATCAAAGAACTCAATATTACACATGGACGGATGATGATTTGTTAAATCTACTCGTGATGCGTGCGAAGCAGAGATTAGATGGGACTTTAGATTATCAGGCAAAGATGCTTGAGAATGCTGGATATGTTAGGGCAGGCTCAAAACCTAAGGCAGTGAAGCCACAACCTGCACCACAACAGGCCTCCGCTCCTCAAATCACTCCAAGGCCAAGAAGCAATCAACCTGCTCAAGAAGCCCAAAAGAATGCTACGCCACTATCTATTTTAGGAATGTAAAAAGCCTTTTTAGGTAAACTAGAATCCAATAGGAATTTTAAGTAATTCCTTAAAAAATAGGTAAAATTGGTAGATTTCACGAGTTAGCCAAGAAAAATGTTATTCTATTGTTACTACTTTAAATCAGTAACACATAAACGAATAACATACTATGGCAACAAACTCATCTCTTCCAACTCCAGGTAAAAGCGGAGATAGCTCACTTTATAAAGGCACAGACAATAATGTTTCACGCATTATTAAAGTTGATACCTCAACTGGCTGTACCCTTACTAACGCTTCTATTAAAGGTTTAACTCCTGCAGAGTTCGAAGGACTCTCCAATAAAGAAGTTGACCTTGCTCGCGTTATCGCAAGTTCCGCAGAAGCTAAGATGCTTGGAGTTCAAGAGAGAGGTCTTACGACTTTACTTAATAGTTCCGTTCAAAACATTAAACCTCTTCTTAATAAGGTAAATGTTGCAGAGCAGTCTATTATCCTTCCGTACATTCAGCGCAGGCAGCGCCACATGATTAACGCTAACTACTTCACCGTAGAGGCACATGCAGAATCTGTAGACCTTCCAGCTAACTATTTAGCCGGCGGACAATCTTCTGGTTACAGCTATGATGGTTCCGACCAAATCATTACTGTTAATCTTGGTGGTTCTGATTGGGCTTCTCCAATTGAGAAGATTGAGCGTTACTTCCTTCCAGGTGGATATGTTATTGTAAACCATTGGGATGATACAACTAAGGCTTCCATTGAGGTACAGTTTAAGATTGTTGGTGCTAAGAATGCAGACGCTCAAGATTCCGGTAATAATGGATTGATTTCCAAAGCTGCCGTTACTCTTCGTCCTACTGGAGCACAGGTTAAATCTTCCTACGCTACTCAGGCTGATTTTGATGCAGAGGCGTTTGCTGAGCAATACAAGCCTGCTTTTGGTACGCTTCAAACAATCGCTAATAATGTTAACGACTTTGAAGAATGGTGCAGAAATCAACCAACTGACTTGAGCGTAAAGCTTATCGTTAATTGGTTACAAACAACTCGTGAATCTCGTACTGTTGACCAAACTTACAAGGAAACATTGCAGAAGATTATGTCTGGCAAGGTCAATCCTTACCTCAACTCCATGGTTTATCAGCCCTTGGCAGAGCAAAACAAAATTGCTTCCCAAGTTTCTCAAGACCAGTGGACACGCGCCGTATGGTTTAACCAAGCTCTTAATGAGAAGCAAAAACCAGAGTCCTACATGGAACTACCTGCTATCTCTGACCCTGAGAACCCAAGTTGCACACTTGAGTACAAGTGTAACGCAGTTGGTATTAAGCAGTTGCTTCGTGAGTCTCTTCGTGTGTTTGATAACAAAGGTGGAGCACTTGACCTTGAGGATTTATTCTCGCACTTGTACTTCTTGAAACGCAATCGCGAGCAGGACGGAACTTCCGTATCTGTTATCGATGTGATGACCGACCGGTTTACTTACAACATGTTCTACGAGGCCATGAATGCTTACTACAAGAAGCGTTATGGTTGGGAGATTCATCGTAATGCTGAGTTGAACCAAACCATCACTCATGACGGAATTATCCTCTTCAATTACTCGAAGTATGATATTCCAGAGGTTGGTGTTCAGCTTGCAGTTTTCCATGACCCATTCTTTGATGACTACGCTAATGTAGGAACCGGAAACAAGTACCTTGTTGGTGGAGCACGCTCCTCTGATGCAGTTACTGATAAAGGTGACGACTGGCAGAGTGCATCTCGTATGATGTGGTTCATTGATTGGTCTGACGTAAAAATCGGTGTTGCAGGAACCAATGCAGTAACCCGTACTTCTCCTCATCCCGAGGTTCAAAAAGAGTACCGTTGCCGTATGGCTCACAAAGAGACCGAGTATAGCTTGCGCTCAACAACTTGGACAACAATGATGGATGTGCCTTCACGCCACCTTATCATTGAAAACTTCAAGTTGCAGATTAACTCAGATGTAGCATCTGGCGGTAAGTTAGAGTTGTAATCTCTCCATAATCCCTTGGGGTATGAAATACTTAATTTTCAAAGACCCCAACAAAGATTACGGAGTATCGAAAACTGTAACAACTGTTGGGGTATTACAACAAGCATTTGGTGAGTACTCGGATGGGGTAGCCGAGAAACTCCTTCAGGATAGCTCCGTGGTGGAAATCACCACGGAGCGTTTCTTGAACCTTAAAAAAAAACTGACAGAAGGGGGAACTTCCTACAGGCAGCTCCGAACAGTGCCACAGGACCCAACCAAAAACCCGCATGCCCATTATGCGGAGGAAGAGGTGGAGCCCCAATCTGAGTCAGGACCTGATGTCATTGAGGTAGATGTAGTTGAAATTGATAATCCTTTAGAGGAAAAGCCAAAAGCTAAAACTCGCAGGGGTCGTAAGCGGAAATGATGGATGGTTCTGAAATTATCGACATATTGCTTGGTGCAGTTGCAGCCCTTGGTGGAGCAATCATTAAGTATATGTTCTCTCGTGTCCGAGATAATACTGATAAGTTAGACCAGTTGCGCGTGGATATGGCCACGCAAGGACAGGAAAATAAAGAGTTATATTCGCATATCAAGCGGATGGATAATAACATTACGGAGATATACCGAAAGCTTGATGACTTGCTTATTGCGGTAAATAGAAAGAATTAACCATGAGCGTAGCAACAGAAGTAATACTGACCCTAAATGGGGACTCTGAGGTAACTTTAGAAAAGTTTGACCCTTATGTTGACGCAGGTGCGGTAGCCGTTAATGACCTACAGGAGAATGTAATTGTACAGGTTATTAACCCAGTGGATACAAATGTATCGGGCGGGTACTCAATAGTATACACAGCTACCGATGCCGTCTCGGGGATAAGTGCCACCACCACTAGGGGGGTAACAGTGAAAGAAGGTGCCCCTCGTAGAAATAGACCATTTGATACTTTCGCGGTTAGTACTAACGATTCCTGGCACAGGCTGCCTAGTTGTCCTGCGTCAGAAGTTAGGCTTTCAAATTTAACAGGGAGAATTGCGGGAGTAAGATTGCGCCACAAAGCGTATGTCGTTGATGACTTTGAGGATGGTTTTGATAAGTGGGAAATACTCGAGGGCACCCTTGGACGAATGTCAGGTGTAGATATTTCTGGAAAAAACTCAGCTGAGTTAGAGGGAAGAATCGCAAAGAAGCTCCCTTACTTAGGGGATGAGTATGTAATACAAATATCTTTCCACTCACTCTATGGAGATGTTAAGGTTGGTTTGTTTGACTCCTTAGAGAGGGTGGGATTAATTGGCTCAGGTACCGCAGGTACAACAGTATGTTTCTATAGAAATGGCTCGATAGGTACATCCGCACCATCCATGAGTTCCGCTGGATGGAAAGAGGACCAAACTTACATTCTTTCCATTGAAGTACACCCGACAAAGGAATTGTTCACCGTTGAGCTGCAAGATGGAATAAATAAACAAGTTATCGCCCAAGGGCTAGACTCTACAAATAGCTTTGGTAATGGAGGTGGGGTGAAGTTGCCAGGTTTTGACTACTACTTGGGCATTGAAGCAACATCTGCAGTTATTGATGATATTGTCTATTTAAAGAAAGACAATGAACCGCATGAGGTTGTACCTTCAGGGTCCTCATTTACATTTCCATGCGAAAAGAATACGAGCGAGTATGAGATAATCAACCTTGGTAGTGAGCCTGCCTCCTACATGGATAATGCTGACAACATCACACTCACTGGGTTCTATAAATGAGCAAGCCTTTACAGCCGGGTCACTTTGACCAAACAAAGCAATGGATAAGCTTTAATTCGGGTGTAGACATTCAGGCCCCCAATCCAACGGCATATCCCGTACATGTTCTTACGGGGGATACATTTCTGTATGAGATACAAGGAGGCATGCCTGAGGGCAATCAGGACCACTTTATTAGTTCTCCTGTTGTGTACCCAAGCTCTGAATATTGGGAGACTCAGCTGGATGGTGACAGGCAGAGACCATACTTAGACTTTAGCATATCGGAATATAATACACTCAGGCTCCCATCTGCAGTCCATGACTATGACTTGTATGTGGATAAAGGTAGGTTTTACGAAGATGTGGTAATTGATGGAGTACTAACCGCAGGCTCAATTAATATTGATGGCGGGGTTGATATGTCCCCCGGTGGAGACATAACCACAGACGGGGACATTGAGTGTAATGAAATTACTGCAAATGAAATTACTGCAAATGTTCTTCATGATGCAGTAGCTAAGACACGCATACCTATTATTTCCACAACTGGTGATAAAACGCTTGTAGATACTGATACGGGCTCTGTTATTCATTGTTCTCCCGCGGGGGCAAATATAGACATCAATTTACCGAATGACCTAAAGGCGGGATTTGTAGTAACTATTACAAACTTACTTCCAGGGAAAACAACCACACTGCCATCTACATTAAAAGCACGAGGAAATATCCTATCCGAACCATATTCGGCGGCCACGATATATTTTGATGGTACGGATTGGTATGGATATGGAGACCTCGTATGATTGGTCGCTCGATTGGAGTATTAACTGATGGGGGAGCCGGACATCTGTCTGCTGACTTAATCAATCCATTGTTTGCCTTCTCTTTAAACAGGAAGCTTCGCTATTTATACGACGGCAACTACTTTAGGTTTAGAGATAAGAGCGGAGAAGCGGACTATCCAGCATCCATCCCGGATATGTCAGAGGATGTATTCTTGATGCGGATATATGACCAAAAGGAGAAGTTTGGGTATGACAAGATAGACATGGCTCAACCTAATCCTACGTTGCAGCCAAAGTTAATACACAAGGATGGTCTGTATCGAGCGGAATTTAGTGGGGCGGAGTATATGACCGTAGAGCAAGCCGAACATGTAGGGGATAACTTCAATATATTACTAGTTGCTAAAGCGGATTACCCAAGACCTGCATTTGGAATATGGGGAGATGATACATCCCTGACGATAGAACCATCTTCGGAGGCAACATCAAAGTTTACCGTAAATAGGAATCGTGGTGGCATGACTACCGATAGTTTGGTTTATGGATGCTTTTATGGACTAGACCCCTTACAAAATAACTCACGGGTTATGTCAATTAACACAAGAGGTCATAATGTTGAGGATGTCCCACTGGGCACTCCGAAAAATATTGCCATTGGCAGAAGTGGGGAGAGGTATTATATTGGAGAGGTACTCGAGGTTGTTTTACATATGGATGACCTTAAGCAGAAGTGGGGCGACCTTCTATACAATCAAGCGGTGGAGATTTACAAAGATTACTAATGAGCATAGACAAAATAATAGCTAATGGGGAAGACTATACCATCCCTGTGCAGAAATATAAATTGAAGCTACGCAAGAATACCGGTGATGATTCACTTGATTACGATGATGTAGATAACAATTTCGAGATTCTTAGGCAGGTCGCCAATAAACTAATCGACGCCAATGAAGCCTTAGAGGCTAGGGTGAAAACCTTAGAGGGTAGTTGATACTAATTATAATTAGTAATGTTTGAACTACTTACACTATTTTTAACAGGAGGAGGTTCTGCCGCTATGGGGAGCATTCTTAAAGGCGTGTTCGGAGCCATTACGGACTCTCGCCAACAAAAGTACGAAATGGAAATGGCAAGGGAATGTAGAGCAAATGAACAAGCACTCAAATTTCAACAGTCACTCAATAGCGGTCCTGGCGGAGCTTTTACTCGTGCTACTCGTCGCATGCTTGCTCTTATCGGCATGTGCACCTTCTCGTTCGTCACATGTATTACCACCGTCTACCCAAGCGTTCCACTCCTTACAACTACAAACATTACAGGAGAGGGAACGAGAGAATTTTTATTCGGACTCATCAGTTTTCCAGCAGAGCAAGCCCCTATGGTCGTTACCACGGGTTCCATAAGTCTATTTAGTTGCTCAGTGGTACTACCGATGATTATTGGATTTTATTTCACGCCGGGAGGTAGAACATGAATTGGGAAGAGTTTAATGAAGCAGTTCGCACATTCCTGCTTGTGGATAGTGAGCGAAAGGGTAAGGGAGTACAGAACTATATAGACCGAATGATTGTGGCCTCTGTAATTGATTTGCAAAGGTATATACCTTCGTTTCGCAGTAGTAACATCAAGCACTATTCTAATTCCTCATTGGTTGAGCCTAACCCTGAAACATTATCGGGGGTTAACGCAGAGGACATTAATGCACACCAAGGTGAATTTAGTCAGAATAAGACAAGAATAAAGGAGGTCTTAATTCGAAGGATTCCTAGTGATGATAATAATCAGAAAATCAGTCAGTATTTCTACTTGAGGGTAATTCCTTGGAGCAGAAGGTTTGAGCTAATTGATGGAGAGAATGCCGAGCGAACACAGAATATACCTGGTCGTATCGCTTTTGGGGATACTTCATTTATTGTTGCACCGAAGATAAGGGAGGATGAGGCGCTTTATATATATTACGAAGGCGAGAAACATTACTCTCCTGTCTTCAAGGCATCAGAAGATGAATTAAAAGACCCCGTAGTTTTTGATGACTTAGTCGCAAAGGCATCTGCCGACTTTGTGAAGGCACACTTAGCTAGAGAAGTGGATAATGACCTGAATCAATATCAGTCATACTTTACCCTATATGTGAAGGATAGGTCGCAAATATTTATAAATGAGAAGGAGTACGCATCCTCCTCGGCGGAACAAGTAATGGGGTCAGGAGTAGGAGGGTTTACAATAGGATGAGCAATGTGTCTAAAACTACGTTAAAAACGTACTTCGTAACAGGTGCTACGCCAACTGAGGCGGAGTTTGGGAATCTCATTGATTCTTCTATTAATGTCGTCGACGATGTCACCTCTTCTTTATCAAGCGAAAGTATACTAACAGTATTAAGTTCCGCGGGAGCAAAGAATCTAAAAGACGCACTGGATGCGGTAGATGTACGAGTAGTAACACTCGAGAATGCAGAAAATACTTTCGCTTTAGACTACTACAATAAAACAGAAGTAGACTCCAGATTAACGAGTATGGGATTGACCATAGATGGTCTACCTTATGCTGGGCAAATTTCATCCCTGACAACACGCATTGGGGATGTAGAGACTGATACCACAAGCAAGTCTGATATTGGTCATGCACATTCGATTTCAGATGTTACGGGCCTACAGGCATCCTTAGATGGAAAGGCAACCTCTGCGGAGTTGTCAGCGACAAGGACTGACCTAACCACGGCAATCAATAGTAAAGTCTCAGCCGGTCACACTCATGTGATGGCAGACATTACAGACCTAGAGGATTTCGACCTTTCAATATATGCTAAGCTTACCGATTTAGATGGTATAGCTAATTCATCACATCAGCACTTAGTTGCGGATATTACAGACATTGGCACAGTCTACTATAATAAGTCGGAAATAGATTCGAAGATTTCCGATATTGATAATTTACACACCCATGTCGAAGCTGACATCACGGACTTAGATAAGTACACCCAAGCTCAAACTAATCTCAAGATTCTTGACCATGCTGGTTTAGTTAATAATCCACACTCTGTGACTAAAGACCAAGTCGGATTAGGGAGTGTAGAGGATAAAACAGTATCCCAAATCTTCTCATCTGATGAGTCTACTGCCTATCAGGCAGGAATCATGTCGGATGTTAATGACTTGCTTTCTGATACAGGGGGAAGTCTTTCTGCCCATACAGGCAATAAGAGTAACCCACATGAGGTAACTAAATCACAAGTTGGTCTTGGTAGCGTTCCTGACATTGATGTAAAGGCATTACTTGATGCCCACACTACTTCAACTAACCCTCACAACATCGACTTGAGTTTCTTTGATGTATACACAAAGGCAGAGACTGAGGATAAGATAACACTGGGTATAGATTCCATGCGTTATGAATTTAAGCCAAATAATCCGACCGACTCGGCGGGGAGTATTGGTGACTTAACATGGAAGCAGTCAGGGGATAGTTACAAGGCATACTTGAAGGTAGCAGAGACTGCATGGCAGGCATTAGCTTTATTTCAGGAGCAGGCCGACGGGAACATTGAATTTAATGATGTTGTAGAGTTCAAAGAAAATGTTACTGCCGAGAAAAATCTTACCGTTAAGAGCAATTTTATTGCCGAAGGTAAGTCAACCCTTGGAAAGGTAGAGCATGAAGGCAGTCAGATAAAATCAATATTAAATGACCTGGTTCTACTTTCACAGCAAGGCAAGGTTCAGATAAATGATACTGCTGAAGTTACTGGTGACCTTAATGTTGATGGCAAGGTCTCCTTGGGGAATAAGCTAACTGTACTTGGAAGAGTGTCACTTGGGGGGAATGTCCATGTAGATGAAAGTCTAGAGGTTGATAAGAATTTAACGGTTTCAGGCAAAGACATCACATTGGGGGATATAGATATTGATAACTCAAGCATATCTGCATCTTCAGGAGATTTAAACTTCACATCTGAAAATGGCGTAGTTGTTGTAGATGATATATTAGAAGTTACAGGGAAAGTATCTCTAGGTTCTACTTTGTATGTTAAGTCTAACGGCGTATTCGATGGCACGCTCGATGTAGCTAGTTGTGCGAAGATTAGTAAGGTCAGTATCTGTAGTAGCACGATAGCAACAATTGACGACTCGGTGCTTAGTCTTCCTCAGGGCGTAAAGGTTGGAGGCGACTTAGAGGTGGTAGGGAATCTTACTATTCAAGGGACGCAAACGATACTCAATACAACCACGCTCGATGTAGAGGATAACATCGTAAAGCTTAATAAGAATGTCACAGGCACACCAAGTGCCAATGCAGGACTTGAGATTGAGCGCGGAGACCAAACAAACTCAAAGATTTATTGGGACGAATCTACAGACCTTTGGAAGATAGATGGTGCGGGCACAGTTAAGACGATAGCATTTGATGAGGAGTTAGATGAATTACGCACCAATACGGAAAATGATTTTACGAAAGTGCGTATAAGTATTGGTGCATTCAACACTTCTCTTACAAATCTAATTACTACGCATAGTGACAAGACAGACAACCCGCACTCTGTTACTAAGGTACAGGTTGGGCTCGGGAATTGCGACAATACATCTGATGTAAACAAACCAGTCAGTACTGCACAGGGAACTGCGATTGGGTTGAAAGTAGACCAAAGTACATACGACACAAAGATGACCTCCCTTGGGACGCTTATCACCAATCTGCAAACCGCAGTAAATAATATAGTGGCAGACAAGTATTCTTCGGCAGATGGCACGTAGGAAAGGATATAAGCATATAACCATCACTCCTCAACAAGGGGGGGCATTGGTTGGCTCTGCATCTGATAATGTTGCGGGCTCTTCTAATTACACGAGGAAACTTAACTTTCGCAGAGATACAGACGGAGAACTTCGCAGAGAGGGATGGGAGTTGTTTGACCCAACAGGTAGGCAGACTGCACTAGATGGCGAGTATCCGATTAGGTTACTTTATCAATTTCCTGCCACCACGGGTGAAGGTGTTCTAATTGCTGCCGCTGGGGGCAATATTTACCGACTCAAAGCAGGGAGTGTAGGGTATGCCTTTGATGATTATGAATCATACGCAGAACCCGGATACTATACAGGTAATCAAGAGACCTTTTGGTGGGAGAAGATATACGAAGGCCTAAGCCACATGGATGCCTTAGACGCAGATGGAACAACTAAGAATCCATTTGAGGGTGGGGCATATAGGTGGGAGGCAGTAACCGTACTAAACCACGTGGTGATAAGTAACGGAGTGGATTTGCCTATTGTGTACAAAGCCGAATGGGATTACGCCCAACCACTATACAACTTGCGCGAACAGGGCGTTGTGAGCTGCGGGACAATATCATCATTTCAAGACAGATTATTCTTGGGTGACCTAACGGTAATTATCGATGGATACGACCAATGGTTCAAGGAGGCAGACAATCCATACGGAGATGTTTTTAATGACCCATTAGTACAAGGGGGAACCGTAAAGGTTCAAAGGTATCAGTATCGAATGTTCTACTCAATGGAGCAGAACCCCAAAATGTTTGATACTGTTGAATCAGGAGGCATGCCTGCCAAGTTGAGCGTACAAGCTGATGGGTCATATAAAATAACATCTGACTTTAAGTTCAAGATAGGAAACTTAGAAAATGGTGCCCCGCTTGTGCATGACCCCCAGCAGTTCCTAGATGAGGAGGCAGTAGTCATAAATAGTGGAGAATTTGGAATAAAAACCGAGGACGAGAAGTATGCTATAAACTCTATAGGTCTTACCTCTAGGTTGTTTCTTTTTAAAGATGGAGATAATTATTTTTTACGAAACAGATATGGAAATGACCCAGGTCTGTTATCTATCGTTTTACCTGAGTGGTCTAGTCAGACATCTTATCCGACGGGTACTTCTGTGCGCTTTGGGGCTAGTTTCTATAAAGCAACAGGAGCCATAGACGCAGGTCAATCTAACCCCGAAAGTAACGATAGCTGGGTAGCTACAGAGGGTTATCTAAACGAGGGGGAGTATGATATTATGGTATTCTCCTACCTTAATAATATCTACAATCAAGCATCAACTAGAGAATTTGCTGATGATGGCACTCGTATACTTAAGATGGAGCAACTTGCTGACAAGTTAGTTGTGTATCGTGATAGTGGCTTCTTTTTCCTGTCTCGCTCAAATGTAACTGATGAACCATTTGCTATTGAACCAAGATATACTGGTGGTCGAGTGGCAGACTATAGGCACACAATAACCAATATTGATGGCAAAAGACATTTCTTCTTAGGGAGTAGTGGGGTTTATTCCATATCTCGTGCATCGGCAGAACCCGAACCTGTTTCAATTTTTGAATTGGGTATGCCATTTTGGAAAAGTATACCACCTGAATACGCAGAGTTTGTTTATGCTTCTGACAATCCAGTAACTCGCGAGCTGTTTCTGTCTGTGCCTACGGGATACATGAAGAACGGCAATGGAGAGTATATCAATCAGACGGGAGATGTTGTGACTAAGCCTGTAATTGATTGGGGTACAATTGCCTTTGACTATATAACTAAGACTCTATCCGAGATAGATGCT
>Ga0115561_1002737_pt1 | contig 11627 bp, 10 predicted proteins | sample COGITO_mtgs_1105_4_FD_87201 | JGI IMG/M metagenome (GOLD analysis project Ga0115561, IMG submission 87201) | Pelagic marine microbial communities from North Sea - COGITO_mtgs_110512 | ecosystem: Environmental > Aquatic > Marine > Epipelagic | place: Germany:Helgoland, sampling site Kabeltonne...
CCGAGCCCCCGCCCACCACGATGTAGTCGAACATGTTTGTGTCTTCCCCCGGCCAAGCACAGTGGCCGCCCCCAAGATAACCGAACGGCCGTGCTTTTTACTCAGGAACTTTCCCGGGGTTCCAACGGCCCGCACCGCCGCGTCCCTTACCATGCAGGCGTCTGTTTCACTTGGAAGAAAGCTCTTTTTATGACGATTCAAACGGTTGGCATCATCGGCGCGGGCACCATGGGCAATGGCATTGCACAGGCCTGTGCGGTGTCGGGCATCAACGTGGTGATGGTGGATATTTCGGACGCGGCCGTACAAAAGGGCCTGGCCACGGTGGCGGGCAGCCTGGACCGCCTGATCAAGAAGGAAAAGATCAGCGAAGCCGACAAGGCTGCGGCCCTGGCGCGCATCAAGACATCGACCAGCTACGACGACCTGAAGGCCGCGCAACTGGTCATTGAGGCTGCCACCGAGAACTACGAGCTCAAGCTCAAGATCTTGAAGCAGGTGGATGCGATCGTGGCGCCTGAGGTGATCGTGGCTTCGAACACCTCGTCCATCTCCATCACCAAGCTGGCCGCCGCCACCAGCCGCGCCGACCGCTTCATCGGCATGCACTTCTTCAACCCCGTGCCGATGATGGCGCTGGTGGAAATCATCCGCGGCCTGCAGACCAGCGACGCGACCCACGACGCCGTGAAGGCCCTGGCCGAAGCCCTGGGCAAGAGCCCCATCACCGTGAAGAACGCGCCGGGCTTTGTGGTCAACCGCATTCTGGTGCCCATGATCAACGAGGCCTTCTTCGTGCTGGCCGAAGGCCTGGCCACCCCCGAGGACATCGATGCCGGCATGAAGCTGGGCTGCAACCAGCCGATTGGCCCGCTGGCGCTGGCCGACATGATTGGCCTGGACGTGTGCCTGGCCGTGATGGACGTGTACCTGACCGAGTTTGGCGACAGCAAGTACCGCCCCTGCCCGCTGCTCAAGGAAATGGTGGCCGCCGGCCGCCTGGGCCGCAAGACGGGCCAGGGCGTTTACACGTACTGAGCGGCGCCCTCGCGCCCCTTTCTCCACGCGCAGCGCCACCCGTGTTGCGCCCCTTGGCGGCCTGCGGGTCGCCATTTTTTTGGGCGTGGCACCGATGTAGCCCTTGGAATATTTAGACGAAAACAGCCTCTAGCGCTTTCACAGCAAGCGCCATTAGCTACGTTTTTCATAGCATTTAGAACTCCCTTCGGAAGCAGCGGCAATCCCATGCCAGCAGTGCAGGCATCCGCCAATTGAATTGCACGCAATTTAATTGAGCGCAATAATTCAACCCATGCCACGCACGCCTACCTCCGAAAACAGCCCCAGCCCCGCCGCCCTGCGGCTGGACAACCAGGTCTGCTTTGCGCTGTATTCCGCATCGCTGGCCATGACCAAGCTGTACAAGCCCCTGCTGGACGACATCGGGCTGACCTACCCGCAGTACCTGGTCATGCTGGTGTTGTGGGAGCAGGACGGCATCACCGTCTCGGAACTGGGCGAGCGCCTGTACCTGGACTCGGGCACGCTCACCCCGCTGCTCAAGCGGCTGGAAGCCAGCGGCCACATCCGCCGCACCCGCGATGCGCAGGACGAGCGCCGGGTGCGCATCGCCCTCACGCCCCAAGGGCTGGGCCTGCGCGACCAGGCCGAGCGCATTCCGCACTGCGTGCTGGAAAGCAGCCAGTGCACCCTGCCCGAGCTGGTGGCGCTGACCAGCCAGCTCAAAACCCTGCGCGAGCGGCTCAGCCAGCGCTGAGCCGCCTGCCTACGTTGCTCCTGCATCACTGATTCTCACCACCGTCCCGCGCTGCGGGCATCACCTCAAAGGAAGACACCATGGCCAAGCTCGACCAAGTTCTCTACACCGCCAACGCCCACACCACTGGCGGCCGCGACGGCGCATCGCGCACCGATGACGGCCGTCTGGACGTGAAGCTCTCGCCCCCCGGCACTGCAGGCACTGGAACCAACCCCGAGCAACTGTTTGCCGCAGGCTACTCGGCCTGCTTCATCGGCGCCATGAAGGCCGTGGCTGGCATGCAAAAGATCAGCCTGCCCGCCGATCTGTCGATCGACGCCAGCGTGGATCTGGGCAAGGTCGGCCAGGGCTACGGCATCGCCGCCCGGCTTGCCGTGAGCCTGCCCGGCATGGACCGCGCCGCCGCCCAGGCCCTGGTGGACGCAGCTCACCAGGTCTGCCCCTACTCCAACGCCACCCGCGGCAACATCGACGTGACCATCACGCTGGTGTAACGCCCCGGGCTCTGCCCACCCCACACCGCCGGTGCCCCCGCCCAGGGAGCACCGGCGGTGTGCTTTTTGGGGTGCCCCCGGAGAAAACCGTAGACGGCGCCCCTTCGCCCTGGGGCATGATGCAGCCATGGGGAGAACACCATGAAACTGGCCCTTTTGTCAGACATCCACTCCAACCGCCAGGCGCTGGACGCCTGCCTGCAGCACGCCCGCGCGCATGGCGCCGATCACTTTGCCCTGCTGGGCGACCTGGTGGGCTATGGCGCCGACCCGGCCTACGTGGTGCAGCAGGCCATGGACTTGGTCGCTGCCGGTTACACGGTGATTGGCGGCAACCACGACGCCTTTGCCGTGCAGCCCCCCGCAGGAACCGACAAGGGCGCCCACAGCATGGCCGCACAGGGCGCGCTGTGGACGCACGAACAACTCAGCCCCGAGCAGCGCAGCTTTTTGGCCCATTTGCCCCTCACCGCCCAGGTAGGCGGGGTGCTGCTGGTACACGCCAGCGCCGAAGCGCCCGAAAACTGGCGCTATGTAGACAACGAAATCGTGGCCGCCGAATGCCTGGAAGCCGCCACCAAGCACCCGGGCGTGAAGCATGTCTTTTGCGGCCATGTGCACCAGCAAACGCTGTACTACCGGGGCACCGGGCGGGGGCTGATGCGCTTCACCCCCACGGCCGGGGTGCCCGTGCCGGTGCCGCCCCACCGGCAGTGGGTGGGCACGGTGGGCTCGGTCGGCCAGCCGCGCGACGGCGACCCGCGCGCCATGTACGCGCTGCTGGACACCGACCACTGGCACCTGCGCTTTGAGCGGGTGCCCTATGCCGTAGCCGATGCAGCGGCCGCCATCCTCGCCACGGCCGGCGCCTTGCCCGCAAGCTTTGCCCACCGCCTGGAGGTCGGCCGATGAAACTGCTGGAACCCGGCGCCGTGGTGGACGGCTTTGTGGTGCGCGACTGCATCCACGCAGGGGGCATGGCCCATATCTACCGGGTGGAATACGCCAGCGGCGCGCCCGACCCCGGTTTTCCCATGGCCATGAAGATCCCGCGCATGACCGCGGGCGACGGGGCCGAGAACATCGTGGGCTTTGAGGTGGAGCTGCAAATCCTGCCCGCCCTCACCGGCCCCCACGTGCCGCGCTTTGTGGCCGCGGGCGACCTGCATCGGCTGCCCTACATCACCATGGAATACCTGCAGGGCCACACCCTGCAGCACTGGCTGGACGCGAGCGAGCGGCCCGACGAAGAACTCATCGCCCGCCTGGGCACCGCCCTGGCCCACGCGGTGCACAGCCTGCACCAGCAAAACGCCTGCCACCTCGACCTCAAGCCCGGCAACGTGCTCTTCACGCACGAGGACCATGCCGTGCTGCTGGACTTTGGCCTGTCGTGGCACGCGCACTTCCCCGACCTGCTGGCCGAAGAGCAGCGCAAGGCCGTGGGCTCGCCCGCGTGGATGGCGCCCGAGCAAGTGGTGGGCGTGCGCGGCGACCCGCGCAGCGACATCTTCGCCATTGGCGTGATGCTGTACGAGCTGGCCACGGGCGAGCTGCCGTTTGGCGCCCCCACCACCACGGGCGGATTGCGCCAGCGCCTGTGGATGGCCCCCGCCCCGCCGCGCAAGCACCGGCCCGACCTGGCCCCGTGGCTGCAGGAAATCATCCTGCGCTGCCTGGAGCCCGAAGCCGCGCGCCGCTACCCCTCGGCCGCCCACCTGGCCCTGGACCTGGCCCACCCCACCCAGGTGCGCATCACCGAGCGAGGGCACCGCACCCAGGGCACGCCGTTTCGCACTCACTTCAAGCGCTGGCTGCGGGCGGCGGGCATGCACTACCAGCCCAGCCCGCTGCCTTCGCGGCAGATCGAGGAGACCCCTATCGTCATGGTGGCCGTGCCCCACAGCGATGTGACGGACGCCACGCTGTACTCGCTGCGCGAAGCGGTGGCGCGCTCACTCGGCATCCGGCCCGGGGCGCGGCTGGCCTGCGTCACGGTGCTGTCGCCCTCGGCCAGCAGCACCAGCGACAACACCCGCAGCGAAACCGCCCTGCACCGCCTGCACCACGCCCGCCTGCGCCAGTGGGCGCAACCGCTGGACCTGACCGAGCACCCGGTGAGCTACCACGTGCTCGAATCCAGCGACGTGGCCCACGCCCTGGTGCGCTACGCAGAGGGCAACCACGTCAACATGATGATCCTGGGCGCAGCCACCCATGGGCTGCAAACCCAGCGCTTCATTGCCACCGTGCCCATGCGCGTCGCGCGCGACGCGCCCTGCACCGTCATCCTCGTCAAGCAGTCGCTGCCGTTTGCGCGCCTGGCGGGTGCCAGCTGAGCACCGGTTCCAAGAACGGGGTGGCCGCGCTGTGGCCTGTCGCCAACGCGGCGCCCGGCACTTGAGCCGGTGCCGCCTTTGCCTTAGCGTGCGGGCATGAGCACCACCACCCTTCTCGTGCGCCAGAACCAGCTGGCCGACACCGCTGTGCGCACCACGACTGATTCAGCGCTGCAAGACGGCGAAATCCGCGTCCAGGTGGACCGGTTCGCACTCACCAGCAACAACATCACCTACGCGGCCATGGGCGAGATGCTGCAGTACTGGCAGTTCTTCCCCTCGGGTGAAGCGGGCTGGGGGATCATTCCCGTGTGGGGCTTTGGCACGGTGCAAGCGTCGCGGCACCCGGACATACCGGTGGGCGAACACCTGTATGGCTACTGGCCCATGGCCACCCATGCCGTGCTGGCCCCACACCGCGTGAGCACCACTGGTTTCAGCGATGGCGCACCGCACCGCGCGGGGCTGCATGCGGTCTACAACCACTACCTGCGCACAAACACCGACCCCTTCTACCAGCCCTTGAGCGAAGACATCCAGGCCTTGCTGCGGCCGCTGTTCATCACCTCGTGGCTCATTGATGACTTTCTGGCCGACCAGCAGTTCTTTGGTGCCAGCACCGTGCTGCTGTCCAGCGCATCCAGCAAGACGGCCTACGGCACGGCATTTGAGCTGGCCAAGCGCCCAGGCATCCAGGTGGTGGGGCTTACCTCGGCCACCAACCGCGCGTTTTGCGAAAGCCTGGGCTGCTACCACCGGGTGCTGGCCTACGAAGAACTGGAACAGCTGCCCGCCCAACCGGCCAGCGTGTACGTGGACTTTGCCGGCAGCGTGGCCCTGCGCGAGCGCATCCACCGGCATTTGACGGGGCTGGCCTACAGCTGCGCGGTGGGCGCCAGCCATGTGCAAGACCTGGGTGGCGCAGGCAACCTGCCCGGCCCCCGACCCACCATGTTCTTTGCCCCGGCACAGGTCAAAAAGCGCAACGCTGACTGGGGCGCCCAGGGCCTGAACGACCGGCTGGTGCAGGCCTGGCAACAGTTCAGCACCGCAGTACAGGCACCGCCACAGCCCTGGCTGGTGGTGCAGCACCACCAAGGCAGTGCCGCGACGCAGGCGGTGTACCTGCAAGTGCTGGGCGGCCAGGGCAGCCCGCGCATTGGGCACATGGCCAGTCTGCTGGCGTAATCACCCGATTGAGCGCCTGTTCCAGGCAGGCAGCGACGACAATCACTGCATGCACGCCCACCACGACACTGCGACGAACACCGCCGCCAACGCCCAGCACCCTTTTGCCGCCCTGACGCCCGACGTGGTGCTGGACGCACTGGCCAGCGTGGGGCTGTATGGCGACGGACGACTGATGGCGCTGTCGTCGTACGAAAACCGGGTGTACCAGGTCACGCTGGAAGACGGCCAGCGCGTGGTGGCCAAGTTTTACCGCCCAGAGCGCTGGAGCCAGGCGCAGATCCTTGAAGAACACGCCTTTGCCGCTGAACTGACCGCTGCCGAGGTGCCCGCCGTAGGCCCCCTGGTGCTGAGCGGCAGCACGCTGCACACGCATGGCGGTTTTGCCTTCTCGGTCAGCCCCTGGCGCGGCGGGCGCGGGCCCGAGCTGGACGACTTTGAGGTGCTGGAGTGGATTGGCCGCTTTCTGGCGCGCATCCACACCGTGGGGGCCGCGCAGCCGTTTGCGCACCGCCCGGCGCTCAACGTGCAGACCTTTGGTGCTGACTCACGCGACTGGCTGCTGGCCCACGAGATCATTCCGCTGGACATGCAATCGGCCTGGCAAGGCGCCTGCGAGAACGCTCTTAAATTGATAGCTAGCAGCGCTTTATCCACGGGCGATGGAGGCCAATTTAGCTTAAACCAGGCGCGCCAGATCCGCCTGCACGGCGACTGCCACCCCGGCAACATCCTCTGGACGCCTACCGACCAGCCCGGCGGCGGTCCCCATTTTGTGGACCTGGACGACGCCCGCATGGGCCCCGCCGTGCAAGACCTGTGGATGCTGCTGTCGGGCGATCGCAGTCAGCGCACCCAGCAGCTCAGCGCGCTGCTGGAAGGCTACGAGCAATTTCGCAGCTTTGACCGCCGCGAGCTGGCGCTCATCGAGCCCCTGCGCACGCTGCGCCTCATCCACTACAGCGCATGGCTCGCGCGGCGCTGGCAAGACCCGGTGTTCCCCGTCAATTTCCCCTGGTTTGGCAGCAGCGACTACTGGCGCGGCCAGGTGGACATGCTGCACGAGCAGATCGAAGCCATGGGCGAAGAGCCGCTTTACGCCTGAAGACACCCGAAAGAGGGGGATGGAACTGCGAATGTGATCTCAAACTATTTGCCATATATGGCAAATATGATTGTTAACTTTTAACAAAACACTTACGATAGCGCACAAATGATACTTCGGTGGTGCAATTGTTGGCTTCCTGTTTCAACGAGTGCAAACGATTGTCAGAAATTCGACCAGGCGTCGGTTCTGAGGCAACATCAGAAGGTTTTCTTCGACCCCTCCAAAGTGCGCCCCAGCGCTGTGACCACGCCATGCGAATAGCCGCCCTCGACGACGATCCGATCCTGCTGGAGCTGATCAAAGCCACCACCGAGCAACATGGCCACGTCTGCCACACCTACCTGACCGGCACCCAGCTGCTGCGGGACATCCGGCACGAGACCTTCGATTTGCTCATCGTGGACTGGCACCTGCCCGACATGGAAGGCCCCGAGGTGGTCTCCGCCGTGCGCCAGACAACAGGGCGGCACCTGCCCATCCTGTTCGTCACCCGCCGCCGCGAAGAGCAGGACGTGATCGAAGCCCTGTCCTGCGGCGCCGATGACTTCATGACCAAGCCCTTGCGCATGGGTGAGCTGATGGCCCGCGCCACGGCCCTGTTGCGCCGCGCCTGCCCCCAGGCCATGAGCGACAACCTGGTGTTCGGCCCCTACCGGTTCGACCCCGAAAAGCGTTCGCTGTGGCTGCGCGACCAGCCCGTGGAGCTCAAGAACCGCGAATACGAACTGGCCCTGTTCATGTTCCGCAACGCAGGTCGCCTGCTCTCGCGCGCCCACCTGCGTGAAGTGGTGTGGGGCGAAACCAGCGAAGCACCTTCACGCTCGCTGGACACCCACATGTCGCGCCTGCGCACCAAGCTGGAACTCACCCCTGCCAACGGTTACGTGGTGGGCGCCATCTACGGCATGGGCTACCGCCTGGACGCCGTGGACGCCAACGCGACACCGCCCGCAGGTCAGGACGGATCGGCAGCCGATGGCGAGGCCGGCGCCGAGGGCTTCCAGGCAGGCACCACCACCTTGGCCACGAACTGACGGTCCAGCCACAGCCACACCAGAATGGGCGCCAGCGTGGGCACCACCAAAGAGCCCGCCTGGTAGCCGTACATCACAGAAAACCGAAACTGTGACCTCGTAAGTGAGCTTGCCATGTGGCAGGGCTCACCGCCGCTGCGGGTATCGTAAGCTGCACGAGTGTGAACGAGAAGGCAGCCACCTTTGGCCAGTTCGCGTGAACGCACACAGCCATGCTGTGCGTGCCTTGGACTGGAGACGGCACACACAACTGTCTGGCCAGACTCCGCTTCGAACCGCTTTCACCCATGCCCCGCGAATCGCTCTTCTCCAACCTCTCCCTGGCTGGCAAGATCACCTTGCTGTTGGGGCTGATGGGCCTGGTGTCGATGGCCATCATCGGCTACGCCATGGTGCACATGCGCCAGATGGACGAGCAGTACCGCACGCTGATCTCCTTAGAGTCCGAGTTGGCGCAGAGCTTTGGCCGCACCGGCGTGCTGCTGGGCGAATCCCAGCGGATAGTGCATGCCGCGCACAGCGCGTCCCAGGGCGCCGCCGCCCCCTTGGCGGCCGAAGCCTCGCAGCGGCTGCGCACCCTGCAGCGGGAGTTCGAGACGGAGCTCAACGACATTGCCCAGGGCATGCCGCACCAGGGCCGCGAATTGATGGGTGTGCGCTCGCGCTCGCAGAAGGTGTTTGATGCAGGCGATCAGGTGCTGGATGCGGCCACCAAAGGGGATAAGGCAGGGGCCACCGCCGCGCTGTACCAAGCGTTTGAGCCTGCCCTGCTGGAGCTGAAGCAAGACCTGGATGCCTTTCGCAACCGCTCGCACGGCGAATTTGCGGCGTTCATGAACGAGCAAAATCTGGCGACGGAAAAAACCCTGTGGCGCATTGCAGCAGCTGTGATTGTGGCGCTGGCGGGGGTTCTTGTGCTGTCGGCCTATGTGGCGTTGACGCAGATTTCACGCCCTGTGAGCCAGCTGGCGCGCATCATGCAGCGGCTCACAGAGCACCAATACGACGATGTGATTCCGGCCACATACCGGCGCGACGAGGTCGGCACCATGGCCCGTGCGTTGCAGGTCTTCAAGAACACGATGGAGGGCGCGGACCAGCTCACGGCGCAAGTGCAGCGCAGTGAGGAGGCGCGCAGGCTCTCGGAACAATTGATGGACCTGACCAGTGCAATTCCTGGCGTGGTGTTTCAACTCCATCTGCAGGCCAACGGCAAATGCCGGTTTCTGTTCGTGAGCGACAAGGCCAGCGCGATGCCTGGGCTGCGGGTGCTGGCGCTGCTGCGCAGCGGCGGGCCGGTGGGCGAGGCCTATGCCGTGCCTCGGCCGGTGCGCCAGCGCATCCAGACCGCGTTCATGGAACGGCTGCGCAACCCTGAGCCGCTGGACTTTGACACCGAGGTGCAGCACGAGGGCGCATCGCGCTGGCTGCAAACCTCTGCCACCGCGCGGCGGCTGGCGGATGGCAGCGTGCTGTTTCACGGCGTGTGGATGGACGTGACCGAGCAAAAGAGCCAGACACACGCCATGGCCACTGCCAAAGAGGCGGCAGAACGGGCTGCGCAGGAACGCGCCCGCTTCATCGCCGTGATGAGCCATGAAATCCGCACGCCGCTCAACGCCGTTCTGGGCATGGCACAGCTGGCGTTGAAGGACGAGTTGCCCGCGCAGCAGCGCGAGCGCGTGGAGCAGATCCGACGGGCCAGCCGCCACCTGCTGGGCATCCTCACCGACGTCCTGGATTTCTCGAAGATCGACAGCGGTCACCTGCAGCTGGAGCACAAGCCGTTTTCTCTGTCGTCGATCATGGGCACCCTGGCCGACCTGCTCAGCCCCAAGGCGCTGGCCAAATCGCTGCAACTGCGCATGGAGGTGGACGACAACGTGCCCGAGCACTGCGTGGGCGATGCCCAACGGCTCTCGCAGATTCTCATCAACTACGTGCACAACGCCATCAAGTTCACCCACCAGGGCGAGGTGGTGGTGCGCCTGCGCGTGGTCGAGCAAGACGGGCACCACCTGCTGCTGCGCGGCGAAGTGCAAGACACCGGCATTGGCATGACGGCACAGCAGATGGAAGGCTTGTTCGAAGCCTTCCGCCAGGCTGACAGTTCCATCACCCGCCGCTTTGGCGGCACCGGACTGGGGCTGGTGATTGCCCGCCAGCTGGCGCAGGCCATGGGCGGAGAGACGGGCGTGCACAGCGAACCGGGCCGTGGCAGCACCTTCTGGTTCACGGCGCGCCTGCAACGCGCCCCCGCCAAAGACTGGGCGCACGAGGGACTGGAACAACCCCTGAGCCCCCCAGCCTTGGGCGTGGGCCAGACCGCAGGGCTGCGTGTGCTGGTGGTGGACGACAACGAGGTGAACCTGCAGGTCGCCCAGGGCTTGCTGGAAGCCGGTGGCCTCCAGGTGAACCGGGCACGCAACGGCGCCGAAGCCGTGGACCAGCTGACCCGCGCAGCCGACCACACCTACGCCGCTGTGCTGATGGACATGCAGATGCCCGTCATGGATGGCCTGAGCGCCACGCGTGCCCTGCGCGCCCTGCCCCGTTTTGAAGCGCTGCCCATCATCGCCATGACGGCCAACGCCACCACGGCCGACATGGAGCGCACCCGCGCCTGCGGCATGAACGACCACATCGCCAAACCTCTGCTGGAGGCGCCGCTGTGGCAGACGCTGTCGCGCTGGCTGGCACGTTCGGCCAGCGCATTACCGGCCCGTCACGCTGTGGGCACCGTACCGCCCCCACCAGCCTCGGAACCCAGCCCGACCAGCGCAGAAGCCGCTGCAGCGCAGACACCAGTATTCGACGTGGCGCTGCTGCAGGATTTGCAGGAGTCCATCACCACGGCACGGCTGCTGCCGCTGATTGCACAATTTGTTCAGGACTGCGAACGGCGCGTCGCACGCATCACCGAAGCCGCCCAGGCCCGCCAATGGGAAGCCCTGCGCCGCCAAGCGCATGACCTGGGTGGCACGGCAGGCAGCTTCGGCTTGTCCACCCTGGGCGAGCTGACCCGCCCGCTGGAAGCCGCCGCCAAGGCCGAGGATGCGGCAGCCACCGACCGTTGCATTGCCGAGTTGCAGCAACTGGCCCAGCAAGGGCTGGAGCAACTGCGCGCCCACGCACAGGCCCTGGAAAACCCAGCCCCCCACCAGGGCGGGTAGCCCAGCAAGGCAAGCCCGACAGAGGCACCGCTGCACGGGCACTAAAAAGCCCCGGGGCATCACACACCGCCGGGGCCATAAACACTATCAATTCAATAGCTGCCAGCGCTTTATCCATAAGCGCTAGCAGCCATTTTTACCGTTATCAGGCCAGCAAGGCATTCACCCGCTTGACGTAGGCTGCGGGGTCTTCCGGCAGCCCGCCTTCGGCCAGCAGGGCCTGGTCGAACAGGATGTGGGCCAGGTCGTGGAAGTGCACGCTGCCGTCCAGCTTCTTGACCAGCGCGTGCTCGGCATTCACCTCCAGCACCGGCTTGGTCTCGGGCGCCTGCTGGCCAGCTTGCTTGAGCATGCGGGCCAGCTGGGTGCTCATGCCGTCGTCCTGCACCACCAGGCAGGCGGGGGAGTCGACCAGACGGGTGGTCACGCGCACATCTTCGGCCTTGTCCTTCAGGGCTTCCTTCAGCTTGGCCAGCACGGGCTTGAAGGCTTCGGCGGCCTCTTCGGCTGC
>Ga0115561_1002743_pt1 | contig 11617 bp, 10 predicted proteins | sample COGITO_mtgs_1105_4_FD_87201 | JGI IMG/M metagenome (GOLD analysis project Ga0115561, IMG submission 87201) | Pelagic marine microbial communities from North Sea - COGITO_mtgs_110512 | ecosystem: Environmental > Aquatic > Marine > Epipelagic | place: Germany:Helgoland, sampling site Kabeltonne...
AGGAATCGAGCCGGTTAAAAACACACAGGCATTGAGCGCACCACCAATCGAGATCAACGCCCCTATTCCGACCAAGCTCGCACCCCATGATCCAAACACTAAGTTTGCGGCGTCCGCGAATGGGTGAGTCGAGCTAGCGAGTTGGTCTAAGGGTATTAAGGCCATCACGCCGGCTAATGCAAGCACATAAACGGCCGTTGCCGTCACCGTGCCCCAGAACAAAGCGAGAGGTATTGTTTTCTTAGGGTCCTTAGTTTCATCTGATGGGATAGTGGCGGCCTCAATCCCAATATAGGACCACATTATCAGCAGCATGATTCCTGCGATCATGGTGACAAAAGACTCATTGTTGGGCCGAGCCGGTTCAATATTGCTCAAATCCCCCATACTTAGGCCTGCAAAACCAAGCAGTAACAGCGGGATTATCTTTAAGATAGTAGTCCAAAGCTGTAGCAAACTAGCTTGCTGGGTTCCCCAGAGACAAACAGCGGTAAACAACCACACAATCCCTAGCGCCGTTAAGGAACTGAACACCGGGTTGGTGGCAATAACGGGTACAAAAACGGCAAGGTAGCCGGCAAAAGATAATGCAATAGCAGCGACAGCAACGACTAAAGACACCCAGTAACCCCATGCAACCACAACGGCTGGGCCTTGCCCAAATGCTTCAAGTACATACGCCTGAGGACCACCCGCTCTAGGGTTTCTGGCCGCCATATAGCTCATAGAAAAAACTAGGCTTAATGCCCCTACCACAGTTATCGCCCATGCCAAGAAACTGTAGGAGCCATAAGGTGCTAAAATTGCAGGCAAAGTGAAAATCCCAGAACCGACCATCATTCCGACCACTAAGGCCCAAGACCGCCAAAAACCAATAATCATCAGATAACTCTCCTCTGGGAAATGAATTGTCGAGCAACAGTCATATTGCGGCTCTCAAGGCTTCGTCGGTTCAAAGCTACTCACAATTTGAACCAATCGCTCATCTTGCCACGAGTCAAAACGCCAGTTACTCAAAAACCCGCAATGCCCCCCGTGCTCCGTCACCACAATCTGCAAGTTACCGTGATTATTAATACGTTCAACGCCTTCTACGGGGATAATCATGTCGTCTTTTGCAAAGTGTAGATAACAAGGGCAGACCGTTTTTCTTAGTCTGTCATCCACTATTGCGTAGGCGTCAAAGTAGTCACTGAGTTGCGTAAACGATGTGTATCTTGGAATAAGTTCGCGATTCATGTCGTCGAGCGACTTTAGACGTGCAAATTGTTCTAACGCATACGTTTCTGGAAAATGTAGATTCTTCAGCCGCAAAGAGCGCTTCCACTTGCGCACAAAATACGCGTTGTACAACCAATTACGAGGCTCAACCAAAGCGGAGTTAGCAAGCTCTGCATGCACCACCGGGCAAAATGCCGTTGCGCTGCTTAGCCGAATAGCATGATCGTGCGCGGCGGCGGCTACACGTAAACAGAAGTTACCGCCTAACGAAAAACCAGCAAGGTGGTATCGCTCGTAACTTAACTGAGATTGAATGGCTTCGACCGCTTCAACCATTTCTACAAGCAATGTTGAATTAAATGCTTCTTCATTAAGGTGATGCGAATTGCCATGGTCACGCATATTTAAACGAACTACATCGTAGCCTTCGTCTAACAAAGAAGCCGCCGCAGAGAGCATATACGAAGACACCTCGCTGCCCTCCCATCCATGAATCATAATCACCAAAGCCTTAGCAGGGGCTCGTTCAGATACGCTGTGGTAACACAGCAGGCGGATGTCATCGCTCAAGCTCAATGTGTGCTCGGTGGCCGACTTAGCTAATTGCCGCTTTATCCGACTTAGTTTAATTCTACGCGGGCCAACACTCGACAATATTGTTTGTAGATGTTGATTCGACAGACCCCAAGGAGGTTTAAAGACGCTAGGCTCAATATGCATAGTTTTAATAACTGAGAGATGTTTGGCCAGTGTTGCAAAATAATATGTGTGAGAACTCCAAACGCAAGTTTAGCATTAATGCTCACAATCTTAGGCGAATCAGGCTCGATAAAACCTTAGGGAAATTGTAGGGCTCATTTAACATTGTTTAATCAATATCTGCGGTTTTCGGAGCTTCGTATGCTGGAGTTGGTGGTACTATCTACGGCATAGCAAAAATAACCAAACCAACCCTACAAAGACTATGTTTGCCCTACTCCACGCGAAAGACAATTTGTGTTCGGGTCTTGAAAAATCTAAACCTGGGTCAGCTGAAAAACGCATACCCTATAGCCTGATCATTGGATTCATGCTGCTGGTTGGAATGAATAGCACCAGCACGTTTGCAAAAGACTATAAAGTCGAAGCCATTGTATTTAAACAACTGAATGCAGGTGCCGCAGCGGAGAGTCATCGATACACCCCGCCATCCTCTCCACATTCAGCAAGCGCAACTTGGGCCATTGATGCTTCGATGTTGGTTGACGATGTTGTATCACTCAATGAATCGCCAGACTATGAAATAGTTCAGACCTTTTCCTGGGCTCAGGAATCATTGCCATTCTCAGAATCAGCATCAATGAGTATGTACGAACCTAGCCTAAAAGGATGGATCAAGGTTTATGCGAACAGTTTGCTTTATGTGAACCTCGACTTAGAAATGGAAGGGTTTAGACTTACAGAGAAACGCCGAATAAAACTAGATGAAAAACACTTCTTTGATCACCCTAAGTTCGCCGTTTTGATGCAGGTATCTCGGCTCGAAAAGCCAGCTGAAGAGACAGTAGAAACGCCTTAGGAAATCAGCTTACTTAGTTGTCGCTTTCTTCTTCTAGCAATAGCAACAAAATAGGCGGGATCATCACCTCGTTGAGTTCGATAATGAAATCAATATTACTCAGGTTGTTCGCTGTGTTGAGAGAATTAGGAAACACTTTCCCCCCTTTGAAGTCCGGCGAACAATTTGAACAGTTCATATAGGCTTTTACTATGCCTATTCCAAAGCGGGACACCTTGTTAATAGAATATGTCGCAGAAGAATTTCCGCTCTGTATGGTAAACACAGCTCTCTGACCAGTAATGGCCAGACCGTCCGCACTGAGTAAACGAACCTCAATCTTTAAATCACGCGTTGCCAGCATGCCGTCAGGTAACGACACTTGACCCGTCACAGTATTGTTAGTTAATAGGCTTATATCTAAGACCTCAGGCAGCTCAACCGGTCTATTGAAAAGCACTTGCTGAGAAAAGCCTGTAAACGTACCAGAAGGCCCCCTATATTGGGTTCCGATGACTTTATCGCAGTTGGCGCAGTCAATTCTAACCGATGAAAAATAGGTTCCATCCGTAGAAATACCAGCCACCGAGTACTGCGTTGTTGACTGTCCTTTTAGCATTGTGGTTGTGGTGCTCTTAGTATCCACAATCGGAAATAATATTCCTAAATTCGGAAGCACAACAATTGTGTGTCTTTGGATCTTTAAGAGTAAGGAATAATTTTTGGCCGCTACGCCTCGATCTAAACTAATAGCTCCAGTAACGGTCATGGTTGATGGCGGAGTCTGTGCAAAGACTTGTTCAGACAGCGCTGCTAGAAAAGTAATTAGCATTAAAGCTAGTAGAGATACACGACAAACGCCAACGTTAGAATAGAACAACTGCTTTAATGCCCGTGGACCCGACGACTAAGCCAAGGCACTGCTTATGCGTTGCGTTCTTGTAACGGCTCAAGGTCATGAGCTCGGTATTCAGGAATCATGTGGCGTAGCGATTGAATCAATGAGTCATCAAAGCGATCCATTTTAGATAACAGGTCCTCAAGAAGCTCACTGGCTTTTTGTGAGTCAATGGTTCGGGTGGCCGCCAAATGAATCTTCTCGTAATCCGTGTCCGAGAGATTTTCGTCTGTATGGAACAACTCTTCATGCAGTTTCTCACCTGCTCGCAGCCCCGTGTATACGATTCTTATGTCCTTGTGAACTTCTTTACCGCTTAACTGAATAAGTTGCTCGGCTAAGTCAGATATCAGCACTGGCAAGCCCATATCTAGAACATAGATACGTCCACCCTCCCCCATTGCACTTGCTTCTAATATTAGCTGCGAGGCTTCCGTGATAGTCATAAAGTAGCGAGTCATCTCAGGGTGCGTAACCGTCACTGGTCCACCGCGCTTGATCTGCTCTTGGAATTTAGGGACTACACTTCCTGCGGAACCCAACACATTACCAAAGCGAACTGTTATAAAAGTAGTTTCGCTCTGAGGAGCAAGTTGCTGAATATAGATTTCGGCAGCACGCTTGCATGCTCCCATCAGCGAACTTGGATTAACGGCTTTGTCCGTAGAGATTAGAACGAACTTTTCAACACCACTAGAGTGTGCCAAATCAGCCACCTGTTTAGAGCCGAAAACATTATTACGAACCGCCTCTCTTACTTGGCCTTCGAGTAGCGGAACATGCTTGTACGCAGCTGCGTGAAATACAGCGGCTGGCTTATAACGCGCGAATATGTGCTGCATCGCTACAACATCGCATACATCACCGAGTACCGGAGAAAGAGTCACATTGGGGAAGCGCTCGGAAAGCTCTTCTTCAATCCGGTAAAGGTTGTATTCACTTTGATCAAGAATAACCAACCGTGCTGAGCAAACTGAAGCCAATTGACGACAAAGCTCTGCGCCTATAGAGCCTCCAGCGCCTGTTACCAATACCGTTTTGTCGCATAAACTGTCTTTTATACGATGCCAATCTAGCTTGACGGGGTCGCGCCCCAAAAGATCGTCGATACGCACTTCGCGCATATCGCCAAGCTGCACCTTGCCAGATACGAGTTCATGGGCGCCAGGTAGAGTTTTGAACTCAACACCCGACTTTTCGCACAAACCAACCAGCCTCTGCATTGTTTTCTCGCTCGCAGACGGCACTGCGATAAGCACCAATTCAATACCCCAGCGCTCAACGACATCTAGCAGTACTTCAGTTGAAGCTATTATGGGTACTCGGTGTATTTGTCGACCTACCTTTTCGGTATCGTCGTCTAAAAAGCCAATAATATTGTAGCGATTAGGATGGTTACGACGTAGATCTCGTGACAACTGCTCACCAGCGGCTCCCGCCCCTAACACTAAGACCTTACGGCCAGCCTTGGTTGTAAAGTGTCTATCCTTAAAGAGTCTAAAAACCAACCTCGAGGAGCTCATCAATACGGCTAAAACTAAGGCATATAGAATAAAAACCGAACGCGGCACGAAAGCCAAACGCTCTGCAACTAGGAACAAACTAAATGCTATAGCGATAGTACCGGTAACGGTAGCTCGCAAAATAAGCGAGAGATCTGGTAACGAAACAAACCGCCACTCACCGCGATGAACGCCAACAAAATAGTTGGCTGTTAACTGAACAGCTAACACTACCGGAAGCGCAAAGAAGGCGCCCCGTAAAAAATCTTCAGGGATAACGCCTAAGTTGTAACGTAACCAATACGCGACCAACCACGCCACAGGTATGACTAAAGCGTCATGAAGGAGAATTCTCCACTGATACAGAAGTAGTCCAAATGAGCGAATCATGTATTTTAACGGCCTTTAGAGAGTCCTAAGGCACTGTAAAGGAATGCGCAGTACTGTTCTACGCGGTGCGTGCCTTATGGTAATAGCCATATGATACTGCAAATTGACTCGATTCGCTCTAAACGCTTTGAGCTATTGTTCTAATAGAGATTCAGAGTAGATAAACCTAGGCTGAGTTAGCGTTATAAGGTATTGATCGTTGACCGACAATACTAAAACTTAAGGCTACTGGAGGCACTAAAAACGGGACGAAAATGGACCATCAGTAGGACAAACGAAACCCTATAAAGAACGTCATTCGGGTTTAGTCCGGGTAACTATGCTTACGCCAATAGCCAATAGAGTGACCAACAGAGCCAAGCCAGCGGAAATTGGCAATAAAAGTTCTTGCTGATAAAGACTTACGGTTGCGGCCAACGAGCAAACAATCATTAGCCCAATATAAGCAACGACAATATAGGCATGGGAATAGCCTGCGTGTGCTAATCGTTGGTAAAAATGACTGCTGTGAGCTTGCCATACCTTCTCTCCGCGTCGCACACGTAAAATCAAAGTCAGCATACTGTCGCCAATAAACACCAACAGTAACAACACACTAGACAGCACAGGAATGTCGAAACGGTTGTGCCCCACAATTAACAATAAAGCAAAAACAGCTCCCAAAAATATACTGCCCACATCCCCCATAAAAATCGAAGCGGGACGCCAGTTATGCCAAAGAAATCCGTAGCTTGCCGCTGCAATTACAGCACAAATTACAGCCATCTCGGTTCCGCCATGGCCCAAGAACCAAAACGCAAAGGTTGTGGCGGCAACTATCGCTTGAGACGCAGCCATACCATCCATACCATCCATAAAGTTATAGAGATTGGCCATCCAAACAATGCCCAAGACACTCATGGGTAGCCCCCACCAACCTAGCTGAATAACGGTTTGAGGCGAAAGCGTCAGATGATTTATCCAGCCAAGCGCTGCAATAGCCGCAAAGGCGAGCAAGAACTGGATTAAAAAGCGCAATTTTGGTGATAAATCGTAGACGTCATCGGTCCACCCTAATACAGCCCAGCCAAGCATGATGATAATAATCGCTGTAAACAGCAGCGGTGTTGCAGAGAAAAATATCGCCCAAAGCATGGCTAACAAAGTCATAAACACAATCACAATTCCGCCCCCACGAGGAATTGAACCTGTGTGCAACGTTCTATGATTAGGCTCGTCTACCTGGTGCCATGCGCGAAGTACTGGAATCAGGCGGTCAACTAAGAAGACCGACACCAACAGCGCTACGGCCAACAACAGTAAAGTAGAAAGAAAGTACGGCATTGTGTTGTCGTTATCGAGGTCTCAGCAGAATTTTAGGTTGTGTGCTTTCAGCCAAAGAAGGCCAGTTAAACATGATTAGATTAGGAGTGTACTTTACGTAGGGCCAATTTGGACTGATTAACTTATTTTTTGCAGCCCTATCTTACAGTCCTCTTTTGCAGCCTTCTGTCGCATTTATCCTCCAACACTTATTCTTGGGTTAGAAGCTCTAATCCTGGTCGGCGCTAACACCAGCACCAACATCAAAGCTCGGGGCAAATGCGCGAGCTTTATAATTAAAGTCCTTCTGTGCTGCTTCGCAATCATAAACTAGGTCTTTGTTCATACGGTTTGCCATGTCGGCGGTGTAGCCGAAACTAGATATCCAGGACAAAACGGTTAACCCTGCTCGCATCATCCATAAAGGCAATGAAATAATGATCGGACGCACACCCAATTCAGCAAATATGCGCAACACCATCAAGCGGTAGCTCAATGTCTCACCACCAACAACATTGTAACTCTTGCCATATGTCTCAGGCTTATCTATTACGCTAAGTGCGGCACTGACTAAATCATCGGCGTGCACAGGTTGACGTAATCCACTCCCTTTACCCACAATCAACATGCATCTGAATCGACGTATTGTTTGGGCGATCTTACTCACATTTTGGTCTCTACCGAAACCATAGATAAGCGAGGGCCGCAAGATAGTTAAGTTAATGCCTAGGGCTTGGCAGCGTCGCATAATTCGATCCTCAGCACCTTTTAAGAGCTGAATAAGCTCTCGCTCATGTGTGCTAGATGAGTCACTTTTCCCTTCGATACTAGTCGACGAAAACGCAACAATTCTAGCTAAACCCCGTGCGGCTAAGGCGTCAATATGAGCATCCTGCAGCACCCAAAGTGGTGCGCAGTGAATTAGGGTTGTTAATTGCGCTGAAGTCGACTTATTGTGTGCCCACGATATTGGATCTAAAGACTGATCTAAATCCCAGCTAAGCCACTTACCTTGACCCCTTATATGACTGCTAACAGAAGAGGTTTCCGAAATAGCGGGTTTTCGTGTTACCGCCAAAAATTTAACCGCTTGTGACGAAAGTCTTTGGCACAAAGGATACCCGACTACGCCCCGAGCACCTGTCACCAGGATCATGACGACTTACTCTTGGCAGCAGTTAGTATTTTGCTTAGACCAGAGCGAAGTAACCCTAAGGCAACCCGCATGACAAAGCTCACATAAATTCCGAGTTTGGTGAGTCCGGTTATAAAGAAGCCATATTGCTTACGGTAATGTTTATTGAAAAAACGAATCATTCCCGTATGTAAATTCCACAACACACCAATCGGCCTCGACTTGGAGCTAATCCCTTTGGCATGTACCACACTTGACTCACTCACATAAGCAATATCGATCCCGGCTAGTTCGCACCGCTTACACCAGTCAAGATCTTCGCAATGCATAAAATAGCCTTCGTCCAACAACCCAACGGTGTCTAAGGTTGATTTACGAATTACCATAAACGCTCCAGATATCGCTGGAACCAAACTCATAGGCTCATGCTTATGTGCATTGCCGCCAAAATCAAAGTTTTTTGCCCAATCTGGAGGATTAGGCAAACGATGCAATTGCGCCATTCGAGCTAGTGCAGACAAAGGAGTTGGAAAATGGCGTCTTGATGTTACTTGGTTAGAACCGTCATCATTCAAGATACGGCAACTAGCGGCACCTGCGTTTGCGTGTTCAGCGAGTGCGGCCAATATTGGCTGCATTGTTTGGCCGTTGATTAAACAATCAGGGTTCATTAATACTGCAATATCTTCCTTTAGAACCGACAATGCTTGATTGTTTGCCGCAGCAAATCCTACATTTTCCGAGTTGGCCATCCACGTTATACGATGGTCTCCAAGCGCTGTTTGAGCCGCCGAAAAACTCTGATCCTGCGAGGCATTGTCCACCACGGTAATCTGGCCATCACTAAACTCTAAAACGGACTCAACCGCTCGTTGCAGCCATTCGCCAGAATTATAGTTAACTAAAATAAATCGCGTAGTGTAGGTCATTTATTTGGCCTTATCTGACGCTACAGCGTATTCGACAAGCTTACCCGAGCGCCCGATAATCCCGTGCCAAGCGCCCTTGAGCATCATCGACAAATTGCTCAGCCTCGGTGCTTTAAACACGCCAAACATCACAGCTATAAGGACTAGCCTTTGTAGGTCGTTCCATTTCCACAACCACGAGGTGCCACGACGTTTGTAGAGGAGCACTGAATTACGGAAAATATAGTAATAGCGAAATGGCTTGTGTTGAGGCACGTTGCGCTTACGCCCACCAAGACTAACTTGATGTGTATCTTCGCCAAGCTCGTGACCCATCATTGCATCAGCAACCCCAAAGCTCTGATAACCCAATGCGCGGGACCGCAAAAACCATTCTGTGTCGACATGATCTATAAACAAGGATTCGTCCATTAGACCAATATGGTTAAGCGCTTCAACGCGACAAAGACTTCCTGAAGAAATCAGGAAATCCGCTTCGATACAGCCGTGCTCATCGGCTTCGGCCTTATAGGCTCGCTTGAACTTTAAGTAGCCAAATCTAACGAAGAAGGATTCAGTGCCATTTTGCGCATTTCGATACACCGGCCCAACTGCGGCGACCTTAGCGCTTTGGGATTTTTTTTTGTGGGCTCTTAATAGTGACTCAATCATATTTGAATCAGGCAGACTATCTTGATCGAACAGAATCGCGTAATCGTAATTGCCGTTCTGAGCTGCTCTTAAGCCTATGTTTTGCGCGCTTCCGAGGCCTAAGTTTGTTGCTTGCAGATCAACGGTGACTCTTTCAGGATTGGGCTTGAGCGCCAATGGAAACGCCGAGGCATTATCGACAACATAACAATCGCAGCCTTGGTCCAAGACACTCTTGATATTCTCAGCTAACACGGCATTGTCGGGGTTGTAGGTGACGAATACCGCCAATACTCTAGACTTGCCAACCGTTGTCGATGGATCTGATCGAGCTGCTGATTCAGTCACGCGGCACACCACTATAATGCTCGACTGACCTGCTAGCACAAACACCAAGCATGCCTGAAGCCGCAAACCTACTTTGCGTATAACACATGCAGTTGCCCTTTATATCAAGCAACTCAATTCACTTACGCGGTCTTGGTGCTTTTCTTGGTCGTTCGCTTAGCCACTTTTTTAGCAGCAGGCTTTCTAGGAGACTTGGCGACCGTTTTGTTAGCCGCAGCTGCTTTTTTCGCTGATGCAGCCGCACGTTTTTTTGGCTCAAAATCAAAGCCTATGGTACTGCGCACGTGGTATATCGGCTTGTTCTGACTCTCGTAATAGGTCCGCGTTTGCATCTCCCCTATTAAGCCAAACAATATGAATTGCAAACCAATTATCAGCAGCATAAATGCGAATATAAGCAGAGGCCTATCACCTAACGGCACCGCAAAGAACAAGCGTGCGATGGTTAGATACGCAATTAAAACACCGCCAAGGCCACCCAATGCTAAACCCGGCATTCCGAAGAAATGTAATGGTCTCGCGTGGAAACGCAACAAAAATTTAACCGTAATTAAATCTAAAACAACGCGAAATGTTCTCGAAATTCCATATTTAGATTCGCCAGCAGTACGTGCACGATGATTTACTTTCACTTCTGCAATCTTCGCCCCTACTCCACTCGCCACCGCAGGAATAAAGCGGTGCATTTCACCATACAATGTCACGCGTTTAGCAAGGTCGTGGCGCATTGCTTTAAGCGTGCAACCGTAGTCATGCAAACTAACATCCGTGATTTTAGAGATTAGCTTATTCGCTAGCATCGAAGGCAGTTTGCGAGACATGTAGTTGTCTTGTCTATCAAAACGCCACCCGCATGCCATGTCATAACCTTCATCCAGTTTAGCGACTAAAGCTGGGATATCCGCAGGGTCGTTTTGACGATCAGCATCCATCGTAACAACCACATCGCCTTGCGCATGGTCAAGACCGGCGACCATAGCTGCGGTTTGACCAAAATTACGTCGAAAGCTCACGACTTTAATTTGTGGCATTTGTGTTCGAAATGACTCAAGCACAGCGACACCATCATCAGTGCTGCCATCGTCAATAAAAACGATTTCATACTCTTTATCCATTGAGTCCAAAGCCATTTTTAACTCTTCGCACAAAGGCTTTAGGTTTGGCGACTCATTTAAAAATGGAATAACGACTGAAACGTCCATGACACTGATCCTGTATTGATTGGTTTAAGCCTCAATGGCTTTTTAGTCACTGCTAAATACGATACAACACAAGCTCAATTGCTGTATTACCTATCCTGGGCTAATAGCTCTGCCCATATTTACCTGTACTGCTGTTATTTATTTCTAACCTGTAACATCACGCTATATTCAAGCGGGTAATTATACGAAATTTTTGCGCCAGTTCGTGCACTCAACTGTAATTAATCGACAATCAAGCACTAAAAGTATTGGGACTCGGTTCAAACCTTACTTAATTCAACCTGTTTGACCAACATATACCAATTTGTCCGACTCATTGCTTGGCATCTGCGGGTATACGCCTTCGTCACTAATGCGTAAATGCTTGCTGTAATACTTATCAACGAAGCCTTTTGACTTCCAACGCTTCTGAAACACACCCAGCTCTCTAAAGTAACGGGCAATGTGTTTTTCTGATAAATCATCGCCACGACTCACAGATTCGTGGTGATAAAGCTCTGCTTCAGGCGTCCATATGACATCC
>Ga0115561_1002749_pt1 | contig 11609 bp, 10 predicted proteins | sample COGITO_mtgs_1105_4_FD_87201 | JGI IMG/M metagenome (GOLD analysis project Ga0115561, IMG submission 87201) | Pelagic marine microbial communities from North Sea - COGITO_mtgs_110512 | ecosystem: Environmental > Aquatic > Marine > Epipelagic | place: Germany:Helgoland, sampling site Kabeltonne...
CAATACAATTCCTGCAACACCAGGCAAGGTCAATGAGGCATTTAATTGAGCCAAAATACCTAGAATGAAAAAGACATTCAAAAACAAGGCAAGATTGGCAATTAATCCACCTTTTGAATAATAAAAAACCATGAATACTATTACAATGGCCAAGCCAGCTAGCATTGAATTGATGCCCTGTGCACGAGCGGATTTACCAAGCGTTGGTCCGATGACTACATCTTCGACAATTGTAGTGGGTGCAGGTAGGGCACCTGCCTTAAGAATATTTGCCAAATCTTGCGCCTCATCAATGGTAAAATTACCTGAGATGGATGAATTTCCATTCGGGATTTCTCCCTGAACGGTAGGTGCTGAGTACACAAAATCATCCAATACAATGGCAATTCTTTTCCCTATATTATTACCTGTGAGACGTTTCCAAGCCTTCGCACCCACAGCATCCATTTGCATAGAAACGGCAGGTCTTGATCTTTCATCGAGATCTTGCCGTGCATCTATAATAGACTCACCTGTCAGTGGAGCTTTACCATTTCTTGATTTTTTGATGGCATACAGTTCAAGAAGTTCAACGGGATCGAGGGCATCTTGCGTATCAATTTTTTTGACAAGCCACAGAAATTTAACTGTCGAGGGAATGACAGCCAGAACACTGGGATGTTGAAGAATTCTATTGATTCTAGAGGTATCCTTTATTTTGTAAACCAGACCATATTGGGCTTGCAGCAAGCTGAAGATAGGAGATACCTGATTATTTTTGATTGTATCTAAAGAAGCAAGGGCCGTGTCAGCCTCTTGATTTAAAGTGGTGGCAGGATCAGCGGTATTACTTGCCGTAGTATCATCATTATCCGATAATAAGGTGGAAAGATCCTCTAAAGCGGAAGCGTCAACGGTTTGTGCGTCATCATCAAGCGTTGCAGTAAAACCAATTTCTTTTACTGCAATATCGTTTATGCTTTGTAGGATAGGAGTTAGTTCATTGATTTCATAGACCTCCCAAAACTCTAATTTTGCGACGCCTTGGAGTAGCTTTCTCACACGCTCTGGATTATCGACACCAGGCAATTCTATTTGGATTCTCCCCGAACCTTGTAATTTTTGAATGTTAGGTTGAGAAGTTCCAAATCTATCAATTCGAGTTCTTAGTATATTGAATGACCGATCGATGGCACCATCGATTTCTGTACCAATGATTTCCAAAACTTCGTCATCTGTAGAATTCAAATTGATACGTCCTCTATTGGAGGCGTTAGAAAAAATGTAAGCCAATGTTTTTTCAGATTCTAATTGTTTATAGCGGGCATAAAATTCATCTAAAAAGTTGAGCTGTGTACCTCGAATATTTTTTTCAGCTGTATTGATGGCTTCTAAATAATTTGGATCTTGGTTGTTATCACTCAATCCCTTGAGGATATCAACTGGAGAAACTTCTAGTGTTACATGCATGCCCCCTTGCAAATCAAGTCCAAGATTTAGTTCTGTTTCCTTGATGTCTTGATAGGTATAACCTTGACCCAAAAGCGAGTAAATAGGGGTATTCCAAACCGAATCTAAATACCGTTGTTTTTCTGTGAAATTCACAGTCCCCGAAGGATCTGTAGCTTGGTCAGTGGCTTCTTGTTGGACGCCTTGAGCTACGAACGTAAAGGAGAGGTAGTAAATACACAAAAGGGAGATAATAACTGTCAAAAAGACTATAAAACCTTTATTTTTCATAATTGTTTAGTATTAAAAAAAGTAATTGAAGAATTTAAATTTGAATAGGTGAGCGTTCTATACAGTACCCTAAGGGGCATTAGGCGAAATAATACGCTGGACTAGGACCAGAAAATGCTTAGAAAGGAAAAGGTCAAATTGGTTTAATAATAGACTGACACAATTGCGTTCTTCAAGGCCTAAAAAAAGATGGATAAATTCATTAGAAAATTTAAAATTGAGGGCTGCTGTAGGAGATGGATTTGCTGTATATACTGAAATGGCTAGCGTACTTATATCATTGTCTTGATTGTCTGAAGACGCGCAAGGGGCCATGACCCTTTGTTCCATCTGCGGCACACAAGCCATAGAAGAGGTCAATGACAGAACCATCACCGCGACAATGGCAGTCTTATAGATCCATATGTTATATGTTCTTTTCACAATATTGAACAAAGTTAAGAAATTTATTGTCTAGATACTATTTTTAAATGTTGCTTGATCTCATCACAAATTAAAGCGAGGGATTTATCAAATCCGTATTGATCTGAAATTAGTAAGTTTGCCCCATTTTTCAAGGGTAAAATATACTTTTTATAAGCGGGCAGGGCATGTTTTTCAAATTGATACATGACCTCATTTAATCCATATCCTCTATGATGTGAATCCCGGGCTATTCTTCTTTTGAGCATCACACCCTCTGGAGCCTCTAAAAAAACTTTGAGATCTAATAATTTTGATAATTGGGGATAATAAAAGGTAAATAAACCTTCAACTATAATAACAGGAGAGGGTTGAATGATCAGTGTTTTGGCTGCAACTTCTTTTTGATTGAATTGATACTCCTTCATTTCAATGGATTTCCCTGATGTTAGTTTGATGAGGTCAGAACAGAGCCGATGATGATCAATAGCATCAGGGAGGTCAAAGTTTTTAACACCTTGTTCGTCTTTGACTTGAGCGTCCAAAGGCAAATAATAATTATCTAAAGAAACCTGACCTATTTGATGTTTCGAAAAATGCTGAGTTAATTGATTGGCAAAGAAGGTTTTCCCCGAACCACTCCCACCAGAAATGCCTATGATCAGTTGAGGGATCATCTTGATGTCAAATGTGCAAGTAATTTTTTAAGAGCGATACCTCTATGAGAGATTTCGTTTTTTTGAGATAAGGACATTTGAGCAAAAGTTTCTTTAAAGCCATTCGGTTGAAAGATGGGATCATAACCAAATCCTTCATTACCTTCTTTTTCCAAGACTATTTCTCCATGAACAATCCCTTCAAAAACAAATTTCCTCCCGTTTTCATCAAAATAAGTCATGATGGTTTTAAATTGAGCTTTTCTATCTTTTTGATCGATGAGATTGGCCAATAATAAATCGATATTATCTATACTATTTCCCGTACCAGCATACCGCGCAGAAAATACGCCAGGTTCGTTGTTGAGGACAGAGACTTCCAAACCTGTATCATCCGAAAAACAAGCTTTTTGATATTTGTTAAAAACATATTCAGCCTTTATGAGCGAGTTTGCCTCTAGAGTACTACCTGTTTCTGGAATTTCCTTTTCATTGAAATCAACTAAGCCTTGGATCGTATAGCTAGGTCCCAATGCATTACGGATTTCACTTAATTTATGCGGATTGTATGTAGCAAAAATAAGTTCCATTAACGGACATAAAGAGGGGAAATTTCATATCTGAGGACGGAATAGGGAGAGATGATATTAGAAGGATCACTTGAAGCGCCAAAGCCTAAGGCAGACGGCAACAATACCACAACTTGACCCCCAGTTTTAATGTTGACGAGTGCTGCCGATATGGCTTCAGACAAACCATTGCCTTGAAGAGTGACAAATAAGGAGGTATACTCTAGTGTCCAACCTGAAGAGGTATAAGTAAAAGTTAAAGGATTAAAAACCGGATAAATGTAATATTCAGAAGAATCCGGAATAATGGTTGATTTAAAAACTACTCCGTCTGCGTCGTATGCGGTATAATTTATGGTAATGAGATCATTGTAATTTATACTGTCGCCCTCTCCAATACTTTGGATCGCATACCTCGCTCCTGAAGCCGTTGTAAAAACTGGATCAAGACCATTTCCCTTTATGTAGTTATCTATAGTTAGGCTGTCGGATTCCCATATTTCTTGATAATTAATGGTTTCAATAGCTTCATTTTCCTCACAAGAAATGAAGACTGAGATTAAAGAAATGAGGCAAAGTGTCAACAGGGATTCAATCCATCGATAAGTTTTGGCAGCGTTCATATTATTAGATTTAGACATGAATGAGTTAAAAATTATTGACTTTTATGTTAGCGACATGTAATTCTTTGCGATGATTATTTTTCATTTCCACCTTCGGTTGGCAAATTAACGCAACGTCTCGGATTAGATGATCAATTGTTTCGTTTTTATTTAATTAAAATGCATGCTGTAATGTGCATTTTAAGCGGTTGTCAAATAAGTATTTTTTTGAAAAAAGCATATTTATGAAATTTGAGTTGATCCATATTTTTCTTTAAAATCAAGGGTCAACAATTCAAATTTTTCAACGGTATTTTCCAGAGAAAGGTATGAAATACCTCCTGAAGCATTTTTATGACCTCCCCCTTCGAAGTGATCGCTTGCAAATTTATTTACGGCAAAATTCCCGGCAGATCGAAAAGATAATTTAACTTCTCCAGGACCTTCTTTGATAATGGTAGCCATGACAATTCCCTTGATGGATAGGGCATAGTTTACCAAACCCTCAGTATCTCCTTTTTCTAAATCGAACTGCTGAATATCTTTTTCTGAGATTGAGAAATACGCAATGTTTTTTTTCTGATCAACGATGAGCTTTTCAAGCAGTGAAAAACCAATAAATCTCAATCGGTTGATGGTATTGGTGTCGTAAATGGAACGACTTACTTGATTAATATTTGCCCCCAAATCAATTAATTCTGCTACCGTTCGATGTACTTTAGAGGTAGTGTTGGCATGCCGAAATGAGCCAGTATCAGTCATAATACCCGCATATAGACAGTTTGCTATATCTGCAGTGATGGCTTTTCTTCCGTCAACTGATAGGATAAAATCATAAATTAATTCGGCAGTTGCTGCTGCAGAAGTATCCCAAAGTCGGTAGTCATCAAAATCCTCAGGATCTAGATGATGATCGATCATAACTTTTAATGCGGGCGACGAGGCCACCGCATCCGCGAGCCCTTTGATTCTTTTGAGACCTGAAAAGTCCAAACAAAATATCAAGGCACAGGATTGAATCATTTCAAGAATTAAATCATCATCTGCTGAGTTGAACTCAAGAACCTGATCGTTGCCTGGGAGCCAAGAAATAAAATTAGGATAATCTGTGGGTGTGATTACCTGAACCTCATGACCCCTTGCCTTTAGAAAATGAAAAAGCCCAAGAGAAGATCCAAGGGCATCAGCATCAGGACTTGCGTGCGTGGTGATGATGATTTTATGGAAATCTTCTAAAATGGGAATTAAATCAGTAATGGGCTTCATCAATTATTTGTTCATCAATATTAAAGAAGCAAAAATCATAAGAATTAAGGTTAAACACAAAACTTTTAATTTGAGTGGACTAATTATTTAAAATACCTACTTTTGTCACTATAAAATTTTATACCTTTTATTAAGCAAAAATGGGAACGACAAAGACCTTTACAATGATCAAACCAGACGCGGTAGCAGCCGGTAACTCTGGGGCAATTATAAAGATAATTGAAGCGCACGGATTCGTAGTTAGCGCAATGAAATTGACCCAGCTCACAGCCGCTCAAGCGGGGCAGTTTTACAAAATCCATAAAGAGCGACCTTTCTATAATGACTTGGTGGATTACATGTCTGGAGGGCCTATTATTCCCATGATATTGGAGAAAGAAAATGCGGTAGAAGATTTTCGAGCACTCATAGGGGCGACCAATCCAGTCGAAGCAGCTGAAGGAACCATACGTAAACTATTTGCTACTTCTATCTCGGCAAATGCCATTCATGGATCTGATTCAAATGAAAATGCGTTGATTGAGGGGGATTTCTTTTTTTCAAATTTAGAAAAAATTAAATAAATCAAAAAGAAGCAGCCTTGAGCGACGTAGGGCTGTGGCTTTTAAGGGCTACTCATCTTGGGCTCTATCCAAAAGTTATTAAAACCTTCACCGAGGTGCAGTATTATTTTTTTGAGTTGAAGTAATTCTAAGACGGCCAAAAAGTTAAAAATTGCGAGTATTTTTTCCGGTTTTTCGGCCAACAATTCTTCAAAAGAGATCCGCTGATTTTTACTTACATAAAGCTTTTGAATCAAGACTTCTTTTTGACTTTCAATGGTGTAGGGATAAGGAACAATCTGGTGGATAGGTTTATTTTTTTGTAGTTTATAGCGATTCACAACTTTGTAAAATACTTTCATCAGCTTGTAAAGATCTAAATCTTGAACTTCGGCATCAACATCTATTAAAGCGGCAATTTTTTTAATCTCTATCGCTAGATTGCCACGGTTTTCTCTTTGGAAACGCGTGGATTCTAAGTTAGAGATTTGCTCCATAACAGATTTGTATTTTTTATATTCCAAAAGGTGTTTGATCAATTCCTCTCGAGGATCAATTTCATTGCCTGATTCATCTAAAACAGGTCTGGGAATTAACATTTTTGCTTTGATGCGCATCAGGGTAGCGGCTACCAAAATAAATTCACTGGCCACTTCAACATTCATTTTTTTCATTTGATGCAGATAATCAAGAAAATCACGGGTAATGGTTGCAATTGGAATATCGTAAATATCTAATTCATCACGTTCAATAAAAAAAAGCAGAAGATCAAAAGGTCCTTCGAAAAGAGGGAGTTTAATTTCAAATTTTGTGCGTGGGTCGTCAATTATGGAATCAGTCATCAGCTTAAGCAAAGATGCATGATTTGGAGAACCAAAAAAAGATTATTTTTGTAAATAACCAAAGAGTTCGTTAGATTGAATGTAAGACTTTTTGTCATAAGATAATCAACCATGCAAATTAAACAGGGTCCCCTTTTATCAAACGTAGATCATCCTGCAGATTTACGGAAATTAGAGACACAACAGTTGCCTCAATTTAGTGAGGAATTGAGGAATTACATTGTTGATCATGTCGCTACCTATGGTGGACATTTTGGAGCCAGTTTGGGTGTGGTTGAACTGACCGTAGCCCTACATTATGCATTTAATACTCCAATAGATCAACTGGTATGGGATGTGGGGCATCAGGCCTATGGGCACAAAATATTAACGGGGAGAAAATCCCATTTCCATTCTAATCGCGTCTATGGTGGATTGTCCGGGTTCCCTAAACGAGATGAAAGTAAATTTGATGCCTTTGGGGTCGGGCATTCTTCAACGAGTATATCCGCAGCGCTAGGGATGTCCATAGCCAATCAGGCAGAAGGAAAGGACAGACAGCATATTGCGGTCATTGGAGATGGAGCCATGACCGGAGGAATGGCTTTTGAGGCCATGAACCATGCAGGTGTCTCTAACTCCAATCTCATTATTGTATTGAATGATAATTGCATGTCCATCGATCCCAATGTGGGGGCTTTGAAAGAGTATCTTACGGACATTAGTACTTCTCAGATTTACAATAAATTTCGTGATGAGGCATGGAAAATTTTAGGAAAAGTCAGTAAGTTTGGTCCCAACGCGCAGGAGCTCGTAGCCGGTGTAGAAAACAGCATAAAGACTTTTCTACTCAAACAAAGTAATCTATTTGAGTCTTTCAATCTCAGATATTTTGGACCGGTGGATGGGCATGATGTGAACCATTTGGTGCATGTCTTCAATGATCTCAAACAGATCCCAGGCCCAAAAATTTTACATTGTATCACGAAGAAGGGTAAAGGGTACGAGGCGGCAGAAAAGAATCAAACCAAATGGCACGCTCCGGGTACTTTTGATAAAATTTCGGGTGAGATTCATAAAACTTCTTCCTTGACCCCACAACCCCCCAAATATCAAGATGTATTTGGCCATACTTTAGTCGAATTGGCAGATGAGAATCCAAAAATCATGGGAATTACCCCTGCCATGCCTTCAGGATCCTCTATGAATATTATGATGGAGGCATATCCTGAGCGGTCATTTGACGTGGGTATTGCCGAGCAGCACGCCGTTACCTTTTCTGCGGGTTTAGCCACACAAGGTTCGATACCTTTTTGTAACATTTATTCAACATTCATGCAGCGAGCATATGATCAGGTGATTCACGATGTTTGTGTTCAAAAGTTACATGTGGTATTTTGTCTAGATCGAGCAGGTTTCGCTGGAGCAGATGGTCCTACGCATCACGGTGCCTATGATATTGCCTTCATGAGGTGCATACCTAACCTGATAGTTTCTGCACCCATGGATGAATCTGAGCTTAGAAATTTGATGTATACTGCCATGCAGGAAGGGCGTCCTTTTTGTATCCGGTACCCAAGGGGTAAAGGGGTTTTAGTCGATTGGAAAACCCCTTTTGCTAAAATTGAAGTGGGAAAGGGTCGTAGGATAAAAGAGGGAAGAGATATTGCCCTACTTACTTTTGGTACGGTAGGAAATTATGCACTGACGGCTCATAAAGAATTGGAGAAAATAGGCGTGACTGCCGCTTTGTTCGATATGCGTTTCGTCAAACCCTTAGATACAGCTTTATTGCATGACGTATTCAAATCGTATGATCATGTGATCACCATTGAAGATGGTTGTCTTATGGGTGGATTTGGAAGTGCCGTAGCTGAGTTTATGGTGGACCATGGTTATCAAGCAAAACTAGAGAGATTGGGAATTCCCGATCGAATGGTAGAGCATGGAACACAGCTAGAATTGCATAAAGAATGTGGATTTGACCCTCAAGGTATTTATCAAGCAGCGGTAAAAATATTGGAGATCGAAATTGCCTAAAAGTCTTGAACGGATCCGTTCAATCAAAAACTTGCCCTAAAAGAATTACAAACTTTTCAACTTCTTCAAAGGAGTTGTACAAAGGTACAGGAGCCACTCTAATCACGTTGGGTTCACGCCAGTCCAGGACTACCCCATTTTTTGTAAGGTGGTCGAAGGCCAATCTTCCTTGATCGTAAAAATAGAGCGATAATTGACAACCTCGTTCTGATTCGTTTTTTGGAGTCAAAATATTGATATGCGGCTTGATCGCCTCATTATTTACTAGCAAATATTCCAAATACCCCGTTAACAAAATACTTTTCTTGCGAAGTTCTTGAATATTGGCTTTTTCAAAAATATCCAGAGAAGCCAAATGAGCTACAGAAGAAATAATATTGGCATTGCTGAGCATCCAGCCGTCGATCCCAGGAATAGGATCAAAATCATTTTCCATTTTGAAACGAATGGTTTCGTTTTGTCCCCACCAACCTGCTAATCTTGGGAAATCAGGATTATTCCCATGTTTTTCATGTATGAATACTCCTGAAACATTTCCTGGTCCAGAGTTCAAATATTTGTAGCTGCACCAAGCCGAAAAATCAACTTGATCTTCATGGAGGGTCATGGGAATATTCCCCACGGCATGTGCAAGATCGAATCCGGCATAGGCACCAACTTTATGGGCCGCATGTGTAATAGATTTTAGGTCCAAAAATTGGCCACTATAATACTGAATACCGGGTAGCATCACCAACGCCAGAGCGTCTCCAGTAGTTAAAATGGAATGGCAAATTTTTTCAGTAGAGAAATAACCATTTTCATCAGGGCTAATTTCGATGAGGTGGTCCTCTGGCGAGATACCTTTTTGCTTCATATGAGAGGTAACTGCGAAATAATCTGAAGGGAAGGCTCCTTTTTCGATGATCATCTTTTTCCTCGTCCCTTTGGGTTGATAAAAAGAAGCCAGCAGAAGATGCAAATTTGTGGTCAAGTTATTCATAGCGACCACTTCATGAGTTTTGGCTCCAACTAGATGGGCCATAGCTGTTTTACCCTTATGATGGTGTGAAACCCATGGATCTTCATTAAAATGGCCATCGACCCCTTTTTGTGCCCATTTTTTTAGTTCATGGTCAATTTTGGAGGAAGTGATTTTAGGCTGTAATCCCAAAGAATTACCACAGAAATAAATGACCTCTGTATTATTTCTTATGGGGATGTAAAATTTCTTTCGAAATTCCTTTAAAGGGTCTTGCTGATCAAGAATTATTGCGTTTACCGGGTTCTTTTCAAAATGCCTTATTGCGTTCAAGTGTTTACTTTAATTAATCTGTGGCGGATGCTTTTGGATTAAGCTTTGCGATTCTGTGAGATTTCCGTGATTTTTGACCGCAGTATCCACAACTTAGAAATTTGATCAATTCACCTTCTTCATTGAGGGTTGCGGGCTGTGTAATCTCTTCTTTTGAGACCTTCAGCGTTTGATAATTACATTTATCACATTTTAACGCATGAAGCCTACCATTGTATTTTTCAATTTTTGTAAATTTAGTTTTTTCATCAATCCAAACATCATAATCTACTGAAAAGGCATTTTCTTCCGCCTGCATGCCCTCATCTAAATAGACATCTTCTTCTTCTTCACTTAATAACTTCATGATATTACCCTCAGCGGAAATTCTTGGTGAATATCTTAATTTTTTCAGTCTCTTTTCAATGTAGAAAGGGAAATAAAACTTAAGCATATTTTGAACGATTACTCCTATAATGATGCCCATCATAGAGCTTAAGAAAAGTCGTACAAAAAACCAAAGCCACGTAGTAGGGTAGAATAAGGTATTGAGCAGTAGGGTTGCTCCGATGGTAAAAAGCAAAAAGGAAAACCACAAACGTTTGATTTCATTCTTATTAATGTAATCGTATCGAGATTTTTTATCACTCGTGAATAAAAGCTTTAAGTAGTGACTTAAAACGAGTGAAAGTCCAGCTGAAATCAATAAGATGGCGGTATAATTACCATACATGTTCCAGACAGAGAGGATGTGGTCAGGCATTAAAGGCATCATGGCAAATAATCAGTTAAAGGGCTTACATTCTTGACAAGCTTAAATTTATTAACTTATTTCAAAGAAAACATTCTAGTATTCAAGAAATAGTTGCTTGGGTAGGTATTTTTTAAAAATAAAAATTTTACGAATTATCAGAAAGGTATGCTTAAAGCTATTTAGAAAGCTATTTTGGTTTGAATTACTCTAAAAAAAGATTAACTTTTCCTCATGAAATTATTTTTTAAAATTGGGATCATTTTTATGGTCCTTTCATTTGCTTGCTCTGGAGAGCGGTCAAAAAAAAATCAAGATAATGAAGTCCTAGAACTCCGAGAGCGGGCACATCAATTAAGTCAAAAACTCATCATTACCGATGGACATATTGATTTACCATATCGTATGGCTAATAAAGGATTCATGTCGCGTAATTCGGTTGAAGATGTATCTATTGAAACTATGGGAGATTTTGATTATCCCAAAGCCAAGATGGGAGGACTAGACGCTCCTTTTATGTCGATATACGTTCCGGCAGCACTTCAAAAATCAGGAGGGGCTAAAGCTTTTGCAGACTCTCTAATAGACATGGTAGGTAGATTACCGGAAGCCTTCCCAAATTTATTTGCCTCGGCAGGAACACCAAGTGAAGTAAAGGAAAATTTTGAAAAGGCCCTTATTTCACTCCCTTTAGGTATGGAAAATGGTGCGCCTATTGAATCGGATTTGGCCAATGTGAAATATTTCTTTGATCGCGGAATCAGGTACATTACTTTGACTCACTCTTTAGATAATGAAATTTGTGATTCTTCGTATGATACCAGCGAAGATACTTGGGATGGATTGAGTCCATTTGGGGAACAAGTGGTACAGGAAATGAATAAATGGGGCATCATGATTGATGTTTCTCATATTTCAGATAAGGCATTTTATGATGTAATGAATTTGACCCAAGCCCCTGTCATTGC
>Ga0115561_1002757_pt1 | contig 11587 bp, 8 predicted proteins | sample COGITO_mtgs_1105_4_FD_87201 | JGI IMG/M metagenome (GOLD analysis project Ga0115561, IMG submission 87201) | Pelagic marine microbial communities from North Sea - COGITO_mtgs_110512 | ecosystem: Environmental > Aquatic > Marine > Epipelagic | place: Germany:Helgoland, sampling site Kabeltonne...
GTGTAACGTGGCAGAGTATGGTTTGGGTTGGGTTTGCTAGCGTTATATTTATGAAACGTGGCGGTTTAAAATGTGCTAATTTTCAGTTTATCACTATTTTTTATCTTTTGATTTTGATATATACAGTTTCTAATCCTGTGCTAGTCCATTTAATCTTCAATGTGTCATATTTATTCAGAGTAATAACTCCTATATGGGGCTTGTCTTGATAAAATACAGTGATTTTGTTTCTGTCTAAAATATAAGGTTCTTTTTCGTTTCCTTCATATCCTACAATATTAAAAGACGTAGAAGTTAAATTAAAATCAGCAAATATCGCCGTAGGATCTTGTGACCAAAGTCCAAACAGTTTTGTAGTATCAATTTTTAAATTTCTAAATACAGTTTTATTTGGTTGCTTAATTTGGTTAAGTTCTATTTGTCTTGAACTTAGCTCATTTTTTGAGTTAAAATTTGTTTTTTTTTCATTTTCTAAAGTAATATTATCAGTAACTCTCTCATGTCGACAGGAAAAAATTAAGACAATTAATGCGAAAGTTATTAATCTGTTCACGTGTTTTATATAATTTATACAACGTTGTTGTATATGGTTTGTTGCGTGGTTTAGATAGTGAATTTAATAAATAAAACACAAACCAAGAAAGTCCGCGGGTGCTAGCAATTAATTTTATGAGTTGTTCTAAATAGTTATTTTATTATCAGTTTTTTAATTGTAGAAATATTTTTTGAAGTATTTTTTATTTTCAAAATATAAGTTCCAGTATTTAATTCTGGAAGATATATTGTTGTTGAATTATTTATAGTTGAATTTCTAGTATTGTATATATTTTGTCCAATTATATTATAAATAGTTATAACATTCTCTCCGTTTATTAAGTTCAATATTGTCAAATTGCTATCTGATGTTGTTGGATTTGGATATACTAATAGATCGTTATTCATGCTTTCAAAATTATAAACGCTTAAAGAAGGGTTTGTTAAAGCTTGAAATGCATTTATCCTTCCGTGACCATAATATTGATCCCAACCGCTTGTATCGTCTGAATTGCCAACTTGATCCTCAGAAGACTGTTCTAAAATTGTTCTTATCTCAGTAATAGTTAAATTAGAATCTACAGATAATAATAAAGAGATTAAACCAGCTACATGAGGTGCTGCTTGAGAAGTGCCTCCCCAATATGAATTGTAATTAGTGTTTGATGAATAACTTAAGCCGTAAATAAAATTTCCTGGCGCAACAAAATCCAATTCAGGACCATAGTTACTGCCACTTGTTGTGCTCCAAAAAAAAGGCACACTTCTAGTATCATCAGAATTTGTAGAACCAATAGCAAATGCATTAGTATATTTGGCTGGATATTGTATCACTGAATTTTGATTTCCAGTTGATACAACTACGGGAACATTATTATTATATGCGTAATTAATGGCATTTTCTAAAAGTGTTGACGATCCGTTTCCACCGACAGACATATTTATAACTGAGGCACCATTATCAACAGCATAATAAATAGCTTCTGCCCACCAACTATAATAACCACTATTGTTGTTATCTAATATTTTACAGATCATAATTTTTGAATTCCAATTAACGCCTGCATATCCTATATTATTATTACCAGATGCAAGAGCAATACCAGCAACATTTGTTCCATGACCGTGGTCATCTGTTGGGTCATTATCGTTATTTACAAAATCCCAACCATTTATATCATCTATATAATTATTAGCATCTGTGTCAGTGTCATTCTGACTTTCATTAGTGTTCTGCCAAATTCTTCCAGAAAATTCAGGATGATCTAATTTTGCTCCAGAATCTAATATAGCTACTATTAAATTAGGGTCTCCTTGTGTTATATCCCAGGCTAAATCTGTGTCGATGTCTGCATCAGTAGTTGAATTCGATAATGAGAATGTCCCGTCATTATAATGTGACCATTGCCGATTAAAATTGTTGTCATTTGGCGTGGTTTGAAAACCATGACCATACCCAACATAGTTTTGCTCAACATATTCGAATACACCTGTTTTTTTATACAACTCGATAAGTTCTTCTATGGGTTTGCTTGAATTGAGTTTAAGAATATAGGTATCTCTTTCTTTCTTGTTTCCTGTTAGTTCTATTGATTCGATTTTGTTCCTTTTATTCAATAAACTAATGTCTGAATTGTCAAATTTCTGAAGTTTTAAAACTTCACTGCTATTGGGTTTTTTAGTTGCTTTAAATTTCACTATCAACTCAGTATTGTTTTGAGAAAATGAAAAATTACTAAGCAAAATGCATGATAAGACTAAAATTAATTTCTTCATATTTTTTTTTTATTGTTTACAACTTCTTATGAGCGGAATAAACGTTCTGATTACAGGTGCTTATTTTTGGATCATAGGAACTTTTGTTAGATACGACTTTAGGGAGCAGTTCTTTATAGCGGTGTTAATATAAGTAAAATGATCAGAAAAAAGTGCTACTACACACCTATTTTATAGAAATAGGGTATGATTACCTGGCGCTAACGTGAGTGGGCATGGTTGGATGGAGATTTGGCAGGAAATTAGCGTAAAAAATACACAGGTTATTTTTATATATTGTTGTGTGTAGTTTAGTTGTAGCGTATGATGGTTATGGATTTGTAACGTTATATATATGAAACGTAGCGTCTCAAAGGTTCAATGATTTCATATTTATTATTAGCGGTTAGACTTTTTCTTTTTAAGATATTTTGGTTAAATTTCACGATCAACATTCTACACATAATTGATTTGTTGCTAAATATTTTTTTATTTTATTTCGTTGCTTATCATGTAGCCAAATATGAAATTCTATTAATGAAAACCATTCTTTCGTATTAATATCACCTAACATTAGATGATATTGTTTATTCTCTTTGCTACTTTTTTCTAAAATTTCTTGGAGGTCATTAACTTCTTTGATAAATAATAAAAAATCACGAACTAATTCATCTTTATCTCTTTTGATAGGTGTGAAGTTTTCAACAAGTGGCTTTGGAAACCCCTCCATTTTTATGTGCACATTTTTTCTATACCCAAAGTCAAAAATAGCTATCCCATATTTATTTTTCCTTTTCTTTCTTTCAGCTGATTCTGTAACACTTTTTTTTAAATTTGGAATTTGGTAACTTCTAGATACTCTCATTACATGGTCATATACTTCTGCAAGAGACCACGATTTTTCAGTTGGCTTTATTTGAATTACCTCTTCATCCAATAATCTTAAATCAACTAACCATTCATTTGCTTTCTTATTAAATCTACTAACTATTTTTTTTGTGTCCATTTTCTATTTATTTTAAAAGTACATAATTGTAGTTTAGTTTTCAATTGATTTAAATTCAAGAAACTTCATACTAAATAAACTTAAACAAATGCAAAGAACTGCTGACAATACTATTCCCAATACTAATTTCGACATCAATTCCAACTCAATAGTAAACATTAGTAAACTAGATAAAAATGTTGATGCGCCAACCACCATCCCACCTATTAGTCTATCTTTAGAACTGAATTGATAATTAGTTTGGCAATTCAAGCATTTAAAATCTTTGTATCCTTTCCAAAAGGATGCACATACTAATTTAAATGAGAAAGGTTTTTTGCATTTTTTACATTTCGTCATAATTATTCAGCATTTCTTTAATTACACAAGGTTTATAACGTAACTGCTATTTGTTTATACAGTGTTTGCAAATGTTAATTTTGTTTATTCTTGTTTAAATTTTAAATCTTTTTCTAAAGCTTCTATCATTTTACCTGCTATATCTTTATTAGAAATACTCTCAATACCTTCAAGGCCGGGTGAAGAGTTAACTTCTAAAAGAAGTGGCCCCTTTTGCCCTCTAATTATATCTACTCCTGCTACTTTTAAGCCTAATGTTTTAGTTGCTAACAATGCAACCTTTTTTTCTTCTGTTGTTATTTTTACTGTTGAGCCTGTACCTCCTAAATGGATGTTAGCTCTAAATTCTCCTGGTGCAGCAGTTCTCTTCATACTACTAATTACTTTACCATTTACAACAAAGCACCTGATGTCTTCTCCTTTAGCTTCTTTAATGAACTCTTGGACTAAAATATTAGCTTTTAAACTTTTAAATGCATTGATTAAACTTTCTGCTGCTTTTTTTGTTTCTGCTAATACAACCCCTTTGCCTTGTGTTCCCTCCAACAGTTTTACAATTAAAGGAGCCCCACCTACCATATCTATTAGTTCATCTGTATCAAGCGGAGAATTAGCAAAACCTGTTGTTGGTATAGGTAAGCCTTTATTGATTAATAATTGTAGTGAAAACAACTTATCTCTAGATTGTGTAATTGATGAAGCAGTATTTAAGGTGTAAACACCCATTGCTTCAAAATGACGAGTTAAAGCGCACCCATAGAAAGTCATGCTAGGTTTAATTCTAGGTATTATAGCATCAAAATCACTTAAAACCCTACCTCCTCTATAATGGACCTCTGGTTTTTTACCATCTAATTTAATATAGCAATCTTTTATGTTTAGAAATTCTATATGATGCCCTCGTTGCTGTCCCGCTTCAATTATTCTTCTGTTACTATATAAATTGGGGTTACTTGCAAGAATTCCTATTTTTAACCCCGAAATTTTTACCACTTTTGAATGGTAGTGCTTTTCAAGAAGATCTTGTGTTGGCTCACCTAATAAATATGAAGACTCCGGATCTACAAGCATTTTACCAGACATGGCTTGGCGCCCCAAGAGCATACGGTGGCCCATAGAATCTCTATTTGCTAACGTTAACTCTACTTCCCAAGTATTATCTGCAATGGATAGAACTGTTTTAATTACAAACCTAAGTTCACTATTTCCACTGGAATTTTTAATTTTCCTTTTATCAAAAACAGGTGCTTCGCAATGAACTACTGTTCTGCCATCGTTTTGAATTGGATGAACATCAAAACCAACCCATAAAATACCATCTTTTTTAAAAGAAGAAATATTTATTGCATGTAAGGCAGATGTTTTAGCTCCTGAATCTATTCGGGCTTTTATTGTTGGTATATTAATTTGTGGAAAACTACACCACTCAACACTACCAATAATTATTTTTTCTGAATTCATTTATATTTTTTATTGAAACAAATTGATTTGTTTTTGATTTGTTTTTTACTAATCGCACACAAAAAAAAGTAATTGTAAAGTATTTTATATTAAATATAAAACAACTTTTTGTTATTTTAAAAATTACATGAAAAAACACCTACATTTTTTATACAAGACTGGATTTGTTCTCTAAAGAAAATATAATAAAAATGACTAAATTATTTCATAAGAACAGCGAATTTACTAGCATTAACACCCAAACAATTTAATTTCTGCCACCAATTTCAACAGCTCATTGTCACCCGCTTTAGAGGAAAGAAATAATGCTGGATTTGAAAAACTGTATTTATAGGAAATGTCCAGATAGAGATCAGGGAACCCGTCTTTGTCGATGTCTCCAGCCCAAATAAACTGAATCATGGCATCATCAAAATATTCTTGCTCCAAGAAAATTTGTTCAACACTTGTACTGTTCTTTATACCTGTTATTAACAATTTATAGTCTCTTAGTCGACCGTACTCATCCATCGTTCCTAATGCTTTAATAGTAGTGTCTCCCAACTGCATCGACTCACCAGGTAATAAACTATTTTTTAGTCCTTTGTAGGAGTCAATTTGCATATTTTCAGGGATTTCAATTCCCGCTATGAGCAGCATAGGATCATTAGCAAAGCCTTCACAATAAATCTTTATTCCACTCATTTCTCCTTCTTTATCAAACATCGGACTGTGTATCGGCTTCATTTTTAGTGTCGTTTTGTAACACGTAACACTATTATCGTTGTCATTACTAAACAATCCTACCCAAGTCATACTTTCTATAGTAGAATCTAAATCTTGGGAAGCGAACGAAGTGGGTAAAATGATAGAAATACTATCTAAAATACTTGAATTTGGGGTTTTAGTAGCAAGCCCATCTTCAAACGTGTTAATTTCTTCAACTAACGTCATTTTTATTACGACATCATACTCTTGTTTAGTTCCCCACCCTAACAAGTCATGTTTTTCAACTTGGTAGAATATATCAAAGTATTTATTTTTGTATTTTGGATTTATCCCTAGCCCAAAGTTAGATGATGCATCGTCAATTAATAACTCGTACGATTCGTCTTTTACGTAAGAAAAGCTATAGTCTTTATCTTTTTCGTCTTTAAAGTTGTAGTAAAATAAATCTCCTTCGTCTGTACTTATAAATTTAGCTCGTATATGCGTGTGTGGGACTTTTAGTTTTTCGATTTGACTAATTTCAACATCACTTACTTTCTCTTCGAGAGTGACTTTTTCTAGCTGTTGAATTCCTTTTTCCGCTGGTAGCTGTTTAATTTTCTCTTCTAGTTGAAGAATTTTTGCATCTTGGTCATTCTTACCTTTGTTGTTTTGACAAGAAATTAAGGTTACTAGCAATACTATAACTGGAATTATTTTTTTCATTTTTTATGACTTGTTACCCTGTTTGTTTGTCTAAAGTTACGTTTTAGCAAACACAATTATTTGTTTTTAAAATTAAGTCTTGTAGACTTTAGAATTATTCTACATCTATTCATTTAGCGAGTTTGGTAGTGCGTTGTTATCTGTAATTTTTTTACACCTGTTGTGAACATTATGAAATTTATGATATAGATGTGTACTATCATTTTTATACTCACCTTGTCTTACAATTAGAAATATAAAAATTAAATTATCCTTCAGATCTCCTAAAATTGAGAGGTCACTGACTCGTTAAATAAATAAAATGCAGAACTTGGAGCATAGACATTATTTTGTAGGCTTGATTTAAAGTATACATTATTGTTTGCCGTAAAAATATGACTAAATCCACTATCTAAAATATTATTAATTATTACAAGTTCTTCGTTTGTTTCAAAATCATAGAAGCCATACTCATTATTGCTTAAAAAAGAAACATAAATTAATTTATTGTTGTAAATAAATAAATTCCCAGTGTTAAAGCTAAAGTTTGTTACCAAAGAGAAACTATTTGAACTACTATCAAAGGTGTAGAGTGTATACCCTTGACTGCTACCTACAAAATTTAATATATACGTTTTGTCTTGGAAGTTAAATGTTTTACTTTGATTCAACGCATTGAGATCGGTTGAGACCGTTTGCCAAGTATTTGATGTTATATCAAATTTATAAAGGTCTCTATAATTTGAATTCGTAGATGGGTTATAGCCTTTACCAATAAACACATTGTTGTTTTCGACGATAACAGTGGGAGTATTTCTTGGTTGATCGTCTGGAATATTTTCAAGATTTTGAAGTGTTAAATTGGTTAGATTTATTTTTTTAAATCCATCTTCACTAGCATCAATAAATATATAAATCTCACCATTGGTATGCATTGTGCTTGTTATACCATAAGCACTAAAGTTGATTGATTCAATTTTACTCCATATTCTACTATTTAAATCAGACTCCCATAAATATATGGTTGGTGGTGAGTTGCTCTCATTATTGTCTGATCCCAAAAAATATAATTTGTTGTTATAGCTATATATTTCTGACATTATTAACGCAGGATCGTTTTTAAAATGCATGATATATGGCGAATCTATATCTATAGTAGCATCATAGCTAGTCTGCATACCAGCGGTCTCATAACTAATTGAATGTATTTTAAAATCTTCATATGGGCCATATGGTATTCTTATTTTTAACGATCCGTCATTGTATATATCATCTATACTTACATCAATTTCATTATTAATTTTAAATGAGCTGTATTCCGAACTTGGGTTAAAATTATCGCCATTAAGAGTCATTATATCTCCAATTGATGCGGTAGAAGTTGATGCTGTAAAAGTGGGTGTTTTTAAAGCCATAAGATTGCTTGAATAGGCTTCTTGCAACTGTGCTTGAATTTTGACGTCTAGTGATTGTGAATCTAAATTATTTGGAATAAAAATTTGAATTGAGTCGTAGGAGATTTGACCTATTGAAACCTCTTGATCATTTATAAATGCCTTGAGGTAATCTGAGTCAATATCAAAATTTTCTCCGTACACCCAGACATATTCTCCAAAACGTACTTCATTTGTTTCTACCCCTGTTATTATTGGGGTTCTTAAACGAAAATCGCCACTGTAGTATACCGAGTCGTTGTTTATATTTAAAAGCTGAATTGGTACATTAAAATCACTTAATTCTCTAGGTACTATAGCCCCAATAGTGTCATTAGATAGTTGATAAGTATAGGTATCAATATTTTCAAAACTAATTTTTAAAGAGTCTGCTACTATATCCGTTCCAAAAATATTTATGGGGTATCTCAAAAGTCCTAAAGTTGGAACTTGAATATCATTTGGAATTACATATGGTTCTTGATTGGTATCATCATTATCAAGAGGAATATCAACTTCTACGGAACAGCTCATAAAAGTTACTACTATAAGAAATATGCTTCGTTTTTTCATCTAATTTAGGGATTAAGGGTAATATATAAAATCAGTTTTAATGAGGTTATGAGGTTTAAATGTAATAAGTCGTTCTAATACCGATTAGGTTTTGTTGTATGCTGTTCAATTTTAAATTTCATTAAACCACCTCAAAGATGAAGTGGTTTTTATGGGGATCTAACTCAAGAATCTTACTTTATTTATTGGCTTCAATCCAATTGTTTATTTTATCTTCAAGCAGTGCGAGTGGAATACAACCCGTTTCTAATACTTCGTTATGAAACTTACCGATATTAAATTTATCGCCTAAAGTAGTTTCAGCCTTTGTGCGTAATTCTCTAATTTTAAGTTGTCCAATTTTATACGATAATGCTTGTCCAGGCATAGCCATATAACGTTCAATTTCTGAAATAATTCCTGCTTCACTTTCAGATTCGTTCTCTAACGAATACTGAATCGCTTCTTCACGTGTCCATCCTTTTGAGTGTAAACCAGTATCTACTACCAACCGCACTGCACGATGCATTTCTGCAGCTAAGGTGCCGAAATATTGATAGGGATCTGTATATAAGCCTAACTCTCTTCCTAAAGATTCAGAATATAAAGCCCATCCTTCACCATAACCGCTATACCACAGTGTTTTTCTAAACATTGGAAGCTCATTACTTTCTTGAGTTAATGAAATTTGGTAGTGATGCCCTGGAATCGCTTCGTGTAAAAACAGCGATTCGTCTTGATGATTGTTATATGTTGTAGCATCAGGAATTGGGGTGTAAAAAATTCCTGGACGTGTACCATCTAATGACCCTTGGTTGTATTCTGCACTGGCAGAAGCTTCTCTAAACTGTTCTGTTCTGCGAACTTCAAAAGCTGTTTTGGGTTTTATGTCAAACAATTTTTCAATTTGCGGTTTCATGCGTTCGTGAATCGCGTTAAAATTGTCAATAACTTCTTGTGCAGTGCTATAAGGCATTAGATCTTTACTGGTTCTTACATGGTCAAAGAATTCTTTAAGCGTACCAGTAAAACCAACTTGTTTTTTTATTTTTTCCATTTCAGAACGAATACGAGCTACTTCACTAAGTCCTAAAGTATGAATTTCATCGGCTGACATATTTGTTGTTGTAAACAACTTGATTGCATAGTTATAGTATGCCTTACCGTTTGGTATATCATCTATCCCTGAAGTTGCTCTACCTGCTGCCATATAATCTGTACTCATAAACTTGTGCAAGCTCTCATAAGCTGGTATAAGTTTCTCATTTAATTTTTTAGAGTAGGCCTTAGTTAATAGCCTCTTATCTTGATCACTAAAACCCTTAGGCATATTTTTTATTGGGCTATAAAACAAATGATCATCTAGATTTTTAATCATACCAGATTCTAATTGTGGCAATACTTTTACTATTAATGATTTTGGTAATACGTGACCAAGCTCAATACCTTCACGCATTTTTGCTTCAGCACTATACATCCAATCAATGAAGCCATCTAGACGACTTAGCCAATTGTTGTAATCTTCAACCGTATTAAACGGTTGCGCACTTTGACCACTGGCCAATTGGCCTATAAATAAATGAGGAGACCACATTTGATCTACTGGACGCAAATCTTGGTTGTAATTAAATCCTTCAAGATTTATGTCACATTCCCATTGTAAAATAGAGCTTGTCATTCTTTCACTTTCAGACATGTTCTTGTCATCAAATTGCGTTAACATTTTACTGTATTTAGTGTAATATGCTTTTACGCTATTTTGATGCTCATTGGATAATGGATTTGGTAGTATGTCATTATACCTAGCATCACCAGACATTGTAGCATTAATAGGATTGAGCTCTAAGCCTTCTTCATAGTAGTCGTCCAACATCTTGTTAAATGCATTAGTTTGGGCGACATTGATATCTGATTCATTTTTACATGAAATCACCATTAAAGAGATCGATACAAGTAGCAGGAAATTTTTTACCATTATTTAGTGTTTAGTTACGGAAGCTAAATATACAAAAAACAATCAATCTTAAGATTAATTGTTTGGTTGTGTAACTAATTAGTAACCCACGGATATACGAGTACATACATAGTTTTGTTGTGGTTTCGCTAGACTAAAAAAACAACCAACATTAGAAATATTTGAGCTTTCCTGAGCAGGGTTGGTATTTAATAGAAAGGAAAAAACAAATAGCAATAAATTATGCAAAAGAGCGAAAAAGTTAGATTTATTTTAATGTACTCTTTTTATATTATTTGTTTTTTTTTCTTGAAAGATTGTAAGGGTATTTTCTTAATAACTTACTAAACATAATAAAATGAGTAAAAAATAGTACCACTACAGATGTATTATATAAGAATAGGTTAAATATCTTGCTGTAAAGTTTGGTTTTAGGATAATAACTGGCTTGTGTAAGAAACATAGCGTGTAAAAAGTGGCAACAGTAGTTATGGAATTATATTTAAGGTTTAATCCAGATAGTAGTATTCATAAAACCATTTGTAGTGTTAGCATTTGGCCAATTCTCTAGTTCAACAAATAAGTGCTTATACCGAGTTCTTTCAGAATTATCAAGAACAAATATACCTCCAGATTTAAGTTTTTTTATTGCATTTAAACCGCATCTTACTCTTGCTCTTCCATCAATTAATACAAAATCAAAATAGTCATCTGGATACTCATTAACTTTGTTGTAGTAATTTAAATAATTCTTCTTAGATTCATATTCATCAAATTCATTTAAAAAAATATCCTTATCCTCTGCATTCAAAGAGAAATTTTCTTTTGGTATTAAGAAATAGTCAACATTTTTAACGTTGTTTTCCGTTAGTTCTTTGTTCACTGAAGAAAACCACTCTTCATGATGCTCTATACTAACCAAATGCTTAATCTTTTTAGAAAAATAAAATGTACTACGTCCACTTCCATATTCTAATCCGACCATTTTATTGTTCAAATTTCTATCAAAAAACAAAATAGATGCAGGGCTTGTCCATGGTCTTTTTGGGTATAAAATATTGAAAAACTTATAATGGATCTTAACAAAAATAAGACTTACTCTGTGAAGCATACTTACATTAGTAGATATTTCTAATAAAGGAAAGTACTTTTGAATTAAAA
>Ga0115561_1002764_pt1 | contig 11578 bp, 17 predicted proteins | sample COGITO_mtgs_1105_4_FD_87201 | JGI IMG/M metagenome (GOLD analysis project Ga0115561, IMG submission 87201) | Pelagic marine microbial communities from North Sea - COGITO_mtgs_110512 | ecosystem: Environmental > Aquatic > Marine > Epipelagic | place: Germany:Helgoland, sampling site Kabeltonne...
CATTCACTTGTCTCTTCAGCCAACCATTAGCACCTGTAGCTAACTGACCGATACGCTTGTTGATAAGGAGATACTCATTGAGTACGACTGCTTCATCGTAATCTAATTCTTTGAGTACGCTCTCATCAACTTGTGGTTTACCTTGAGCCGTGAACTTCTCTGGCTTCCAACCTCGTAACACTTGCAATCTGTCTGCTATATGGTCACGGGATGCAGGGTTAAATACAATCGTCTTAACCTTGTATGTCAGTTCACCTTTAACATAACCACGGCTCTTGTTGTTAACCTTGGGTGTGAATGGTGTCTTGATATCCCACGGTGGGAAGACCTCTTGTAATGAAGTCTCTAACTCTGCCTGTCGCATCTGTAGTTTCTGCAACAGTTTGTTAGCCGCTGGCACATCAAAGTTAAAACCTTGTCGCTCTTGTTTACGAATGATGTGAGCAAAATCATGCTCAAGCTTTATACTCTGAGGGCTTGGGTTCTTAGACATAATAAACTTATAGAATGTCAGGTTAGCTCTAGTATCTTGGACGCAATAGGTCTGCATTTCTTCAGACCATTCAGCCCAGCCACCAATGTACTCTATCTTATTATTACCTAATCTGAGACCCCACGCTTTAAGTGAGTGGCTACCTATTAGATTTCTAGGATAGTCTAAGTTCTTCTTAATGTAATTGAAGTCATTGTTTTTAAGATCAGACCAGACGAGGCGGGACATCAGTAGCGTGTCATGTATCTCACCTTCATATACAAATCCAAACAACTTCTCTAATGCAGGAAAGTCAAACCCTTGGATGTTGTGACCTGCAAGTAACTCTGCATTCTCTAAGTAGGTCATACCATCTGCAATAGACGTGTAGCCCTCTTGATCTGCACAGCTTAATACTTCTTCAGTATCCATATCTAATAGCACAAGGCTGTGGCATACTGTTAGGTCTGGTACTAGACCATCTGTTTCGATGTCAAACATAATACGTTTCATGATGCTGTCCCTCTCGACTAGCTAAAATTAAAAATCATCATCGTCCCCAAAGTCGGGGGCGTTGTCTGGGTTCTGTGTTTCAATCATTCGACCAGTAGTTTTCTGGTAGTTTAGATAACAACCTATGCCTGTCTCTCCGCTGTAGCGGTTCTTGAGAACTCTCACTGTAGTAGTGTTTGGGTTGTCGCCTTGTTGGTCTCGCTCTACTGAGATAACCATATCGCTTAACTGTGCGATTGCCGCTGAACCACGTAGGGAATTAAGGGTAACTTCTTTACCATTCTCCCAACCTTGTTCACCTGCAGGTCTGCGTAAGTGACTGACTAATATAAGTCCGATGCCTGTCTCTTCAACGAGAGAACGTAGCTTCGTCATTATAACATCGATAGCTTTCCGCTCATCACCATCATCAATACCTGAAACAATAATGCTGAGATGATCGATGATAATCCAGCTAGTGCCACAAGATTTCGCAAGGTATCTGACCTGCTCCATGAGCTTATCCGTAGACATAGAGCCGAAAGAATCGTAGAGGAAAACACGACCATTGCCAACGGTAGTATCGAAAGCAGTTTTAAGAGTATCATTTGATATTCCTTCTTGAGTTAAATGAAGAGGTACATCTATAGCCAGACCCATTAGAGAGATTGCTGTATGCTTACAGTTTTCTTCCAATGCGATATAACCTAGTGTCTCTCCTTGGTTAATTAAATGGTACGCAATTTCTCTGCATACCTGTGACTTCCCAACCCCAGAACCTGCAGTAATAGTTACAAGTTCACCACGTCTTAGACCTCTAGTCTTTTCATTGAGACCATCGAACGGGTAGGGTACGGATTGGGTATTGTCTGGTGTAGAAACTAATTCCCACATATCCACACCAGCTACGATGCCATCAGGTCTGTAGGGTTTAGCTTCCCACATAGCTTCTAGCATCTGTTTAGTCTTGCCTTTCACTAGCATATCACTAGCGTCTTTCTCAGGTAACGTAGCAATGTGTGCCTTAGATGGTGACAATAACTTAGCTACATCTAGGCTTGCTTTCCTACCGTGTTCATCGTTGTCGAACATAAGAACAACACGGTCAAATGACTCAACAAAATCTAAAGAATTCTGTACAGCTTTGACTGCGTTGCCAGCTCCTGACGGTAAACTACATACAGGAAAACGATTGCCTTGTGCTTGGGAAAGTGAAAGCGTGTCCAACTCACCCTCGGTCAGGCATAACATTGCACCACCACCTTTAAAAAGATGTTGTCCGTACAACCCTGCGCTCTTTGCATCACCTAAGAATTTGAATGACTTGTCAGCGAAGCGTATCTTCTGAGCTACCACAGTACCAGTGTCATCTTTATAGTTTGCAATTTGACATGGCTGGTTTTTATATTCACCAACAGTATACCCATATTTCTTACAGGTTTCTTCAGTCAGCTTACGTTTAGCAAGTGAACCTGCTTGACCTGTAGGTATAAGACCGAACGTTGGTTTAGATTGTACGAATTCTGTTTGCATCTTGGCATCATCCTTAAAAAATTTTTGGCAAGAGAAGCACCAGCTCCCACCGTCACTATAAATTGCGCGGGCATCGCTACTGCCACATTCACATGACGTATGGTAAAGTAATGAACTATTGTTCGAGCTGGTACTCTGCATATTTCGCTCCATTCGGTGCGCGTTTCATTAAGGTTGTGATATCCAAACCACGTTCGCGTAGCCTGTGTATCTCTGCCGCTAATCGCCAGACGCTATAGTTTGACATAGCTTCTAACGGTGAGATCGTGCCGTACTTTTTTAAGTGTTCTTTAATCTGTGTAGTCTTATTCATAGTAGTCTCCTAGTTGTCAGGATTTCGGGGTTTGCCTAGTGCATCTAATAGAGTGAACCAGACATCGAGTGCGGCCTCGACAGGCCACAAGAAAAAGATAAACAACCAGCTATGTGTAGCTAAGTCTTTATCTTCTTCTAGCTCCATACTTACTTGCCGTGTCAGTAATACACCGCCTAGAAAGTAGAGTAGCATTGCGATTATAATTGCTATTGTTGTGAGTGACATTGTGTCTCCAGATAAAAAAGACCCCACGCGAAAAGCGTGAGGCCAGTTGGGAGGAAAATATTAAAATGCTATAGTGCAACCTAATCGATTGTGGATACTATCTCACCTGTGTTGTACCAAAGTTCAGCGTCAAAGTTTGGACAGGTCTTACCCTTATCAAAATCTATGTGGCCTTTAACTTTAGCATCAGGGAAGTGTTCCCATTTAAGTTCATCTATTGTTTTCTTTAGTGATACCCATTGTTCATTAGTGTAGTTGATCTGCGCTCCAGTTTTGTCAGCGTTCATTCCACCAATCAAACATATGCCGATTGATTTCTTATTCATTGAGCGAACGTGTGCGCCTGTCCTTGATAATGGTCTACCATATTCAACAGTACCATCGCGTCTAATTACAAGATGATAACCACAGCCGAGCCATCCTTTAGCTCTATGCCATCGGTCAATATCTTTAACACCAATGTCCATAGTTCTTGGGGTGTAAGCACAGTGTACAATGATATGTGTGACATCTTCTTTATTCATTCAGCCACTCCTTCGGTACTGTACGGTCTGCGTATAAGAAGCCGTGCTTCTCACACCACATGGCGTAGGTTGTTTTGCTGGTTTTAGAAATACGTTGTTTGCTATTAGAGAATACAAAGCGAAGGTCGATATCTGGATGCTGATTTTTTACCAGTATCATTGATTGTCTGTTGGCAACTTTGAACTGCCCCTTGCTTTCTACTATGATTGTCTTCCCAGATTTAGTTTTAATATAAAAGTCTGGTGTGTATCGTGCCATCCTTGAGGGTACTTCATACCTTAGTACGTTCTCTTCGTACTGGTAATCGATACCCTTAGAACGTAAGTCAGCGGCAAGGGTTTCTTCTAACCCCGACCGCCAACCATTCTTTATTGCGTTCTGTCTTACAGTTGAATTTCGTACACCACCAAGCTTTCGCTTAGAAGTCTGCGTCATCGTTAACTGCTACCGCCTCCACGCTGTTGTCAAAGTTATCTGCAATGAAGCCATCTTCTTTATCAAACATAGATAAAATTTCAGCACCACCAGACCCTTGAGCCAGTTGGATTATCTGTATAGCTGATGGTCTCAGCGATACACCGACACGTCTAGTTGAAGGCATTGCATATGTATATGCGCTTGCCGCTATTCTAATAGTAGAACCACCAGTTACTGTAGCATGGGTGGGTGTCTTGTTACTATCATATAAAGCAACCTTCATTGCCATCTCGCCACGACGTGTAGTAATCTTAGCTTTCTGTTTAAACTTAAACAAATTGAAGCCAGTCAAATTACCTTGGTCGTCTTCTTCTTCTTCGTACACAGGTGCTAGATCATACTTAGCAATTTTGGGATTTGTCTTAGCTTCTTCATCCCGATAAGCATCGCGTAAACCTTCAAGTTGTTTGATCAGGTCTTGGCTTTCAGATGCCTCGATTTTCAGTGTTGTTTTATACTCACCATCGACATTAAATTTGTAGTCTGGTGCATTTAGTTTAGGCCATACTGCTACGCCTTTAGGTGTGACAAAGTTCGTCATACTTATTGTTCCTTTAGTTGTGTTGATATTCAGTTGTTGAAATACCATGAGCATGAAGCCTCGCCTGTACATCGACAGGCAAGGGCATCGCATTTCGCTTATAGTATTCAGCCATCATTATGAGTGTCTTAGTATCCATAAGTTCCTTTCGGTTTCGTGAGAATGCTATAGTGCAACCTAATCGTTAATGGTTAGAATTATGCAAAGAAGAACTCTGACTCACGAACTTGAGTAACATCGAAGTCACCCTTCGGTGGTAGGTCAGGTAGTTCTCTATTGATTAACAGCTCCCCTTCATCTTTAAATTTCTGTAGTGGGTCGTTCTCTACATAAAGTTCTATGAAGGTTTCTCTTAGACAAGCACCTAGCATCTCAACATCAGCGGCGTGACATCCAAAGCTATCATGTATCATAGCGAAGTGAGTAACACCGTTGAACTTGGATAGGTTAACTGTCATTCGTAAGTGACAGCTATCATTAGCATGTACCCAGTTAGGACTGATGCCATTGCCTTGTCGTCTGCTATCCAGCTTATCTTTAATAGCCTCTTGTACTGTCATATAGATTAGTTTGTCTCCGAACTTAGTCTTAACTCTACGCTTCTTCATGTCAGGATAGTTCTGCATGATAGGTAAGCCATCAATAGTTGTCCAAGTGATAGGTAGGTTTTCTTTAGCTAATTCTCTAGCACAAGATTGCAACCAATCCATCCCTGTCTTAGCCGCCTTAACTGTATCGTTTATAGCTTGCCAGATATACTTAGCTAGATAGATTGCGGCATCAAATTCTTTATCAAGCAAAGGTGATACATATGATCTATCAGCTTGTAATCTTTTCAAGTCTGTATCCTCTATATATTCCTGTAAAAATGACCTCGCTGAGAACAAGGTACTCCCATAAACCCGTGTCATTACTGATCTTTTACTTGATGAACGGTTCATACCAAAGTCTAACCAAGCTTGTGCTATTTCTTTATTCTCCCCACCCTTTGCATCAGCCTTAACTTTAACGATAGCCTTATCAATTACTGTCTGATAAATATCTGCAGGTTTATCTAATGGTAATAAGTTTACCTGAGATGCACCTTCATTATCGTTGAGTGCCGCTGAGAAATGTTGAAGCCCAGAACAACTACCATCCTTACAAACTGGTATGTAATTTACATGGTCATAACCAAATAGATTATAACCTTCCCACTCCTTACAGAATGCTAGGAAACACCAAGGACTGTCAGCTTCTTTAGCCCACCATAAGTCTTCCATTGGGTCATGAGCTACCTGTAATATTCGTTGCTCATTTTCTATAACCCAATCAACTCTTTCTTGCATCGATGCCTTGTCATATCCAAAGCAGTTAGCTCCATGAATTGCTAGTTCACAAGCGGCCTCGTTTGTACCTAATGGTTTACCATCTGCAAACTGTAGGAGACCTTTAGATAAATCATTACCTTGGGGTGACAGGTGAGAAGAACCTGCAGGGTAAAGCCTACCTCTAAAATCCATCGTATGTACAAAGAAGATACTCTCAAACTCTGAATATTTTTCTGCCATAAATCTTACCCGTGCTGTTAGATTTCTTTTAGAACCTATACGAATATTCTCGTCATAGATTTTAGTGGCTTTCTTTTTCCATGCCTTGAACTTAATCTTTTCTTCATCAGTTAATGTTGTGCTATCTCTATCAAACAATAAAGGTGAAGGCGGTCTCTGCATGTCCTCTTGTGGTGGTAGGTTTGCTACAGGTATTCCATTGTCGTGTATCTTCTGGAATGTTTCCAATACAAACTTATTAATAGACCAAGGTGTCTTCTGAATTGTGTTCACTGCATCATAAACATCTTTCAATTCATCACCAAGGTTCTCTAATTCTTTTAGATAATTTCTATTAGCTGTTTTGATTAGAGGTAGGCGAGGGGTGTAGTGTGTTAGATACCCACCAGAGAAGGGGCTTGTCCAATCCATAGGTGGAACTACCATTGGTTGAAAGATGGGTTGCATCAGAGAAGCGGCGTGTTTATTTTTTTCAATAAAATCTACTACCTTCTGCGTAGGTATCACGTTGTATAAAGATTTATTACTACGAGCTTTCTTTCTCATAACCAATTCAATGTAACCAGTACGTTCTTGGAATATGTATATTAGTTTAGTTCCAAGGTGTGTCTTCTCGTCCTTGCTCCAAGCTACCCATTCCTCACAGTATCGATTGTATGCCGCTATGATTTCGGTACGCTTTCGTGTACGTGTAGTTTCTTTGTTGTTCTGAATTGATTTAAGCAGATAGGGTTTCTGGTCTTCAAAAGATTGAAGTCTTAATTCATCCTCAAGAAACTGAGCTACATTTATAGCCATGTCCTGTAAGATTGCTTTCTTAGATATCCTATCCATGATTACTTTAGCTGTGAAGAACGCTAGGATTTCTGGTTTAAATAGTTTCATCATAGCTACTGCAGACGAACGTCTCCCTGCGTGTCCTTTGTCAGCTTCTTCATAGACCTCATGTATCCCTTGGATAACACTCTCAATAGAACGCTTCATTACTGTGTTCCCATAGTAGGTGGATGATTCGTCACCCCGTTCTATTTTGTCTCTCAATTCGTTTTCAAATCTATTGATTGTTAATGTTCTAGCCTCTTGCTCTAGTTCTTCTTGTACTCGGTACAGATCGTTGGTCATCCTGTAGTATCCTTTAGTATGTTGGAGGGTCTTGCGGTGCTACAGTGCAACCTAATTACAAGCCCTTGTTTTCATTGATTAAATTGGTAGTGGTGTAAGGGATGGTGTAATGGTGTAAAATTATTGTTGATGCTTACCTAATTATTAGCCATTAATGGTTAGAATATAACTAATAAGAACCCCATAAATTATAAGATAGACCTATAAAAATATGGGGTTCTATTCAGTAATGGATAAAATGGGAAGAGTGGAGGTTACTGCTACTTATCCTACTAACTAGTTGTAACCCATTGTTTTCACATATTATCTTACTAACCTTGGTGCAGGTTTGCACCCACTTTACACCGTGTTTACACCATTATCCTAAGCCCTTAGTGGGTTTAAAATTCTGATGTTGTCTCCTTTTAAATTAGATGTTTCATTTTGTAAATTATTTAAGGCCTCAACAGCATCATCAAGCTTACTTGGTATGAAGTGAGCGTAGCGTTGTGTCATTTTAATATCTGAATGACCCATCCACTCTTGAGTTGATCTAATATCTACACCAGCCCCTAGCAAACGAGTGCAACAGGTGTGTCTGAAGGTGTGAATTACTAAGTCTTTATCAAACCCACAAGCATCTCGCATCTCCCAGAAATTCCTATAGAAACGCTTCTCTGCTATGTGTCCAAACACTCGCCTATCATTACCAGTAACGCGAAGCCTGAGACCTGTTAGAATAGCTCTAACACGCGCTGACATTTTAATAGATCGAGGGTGGTTTGTTTTGGTTTGCCAGATTGATATGCGGCCTGTCTTAAAATCTATATCATTAAAGGTAAGCCTGAGACCTTCGGATTTCCTCATGCCTGTATCAATAAAGAATACCACTAGGTCTGCATCATCCTCACGGCCAGTTGTATTATACCAATCGAGAATTTGTAGTTCTTCTTCTGCAGTCACAAATCTAATGCGTCCTTTAGTTAACTTTCGGCTCTCCATTCTGACAGGTATCGTCGATAGGTGGCCTCGCTTTCTAGCAAAGAGTTGCATCTGATAAACCAACGTACCTAAATAGTTTGTGCAACTAGCTGAGTATTTCTTCTTAGTGGTTAGAAAATCAAAGAATGAAGAGACGTTAGCTTCGGTTAACATATCCAATGATGTAGTTTTACCAAAGTAATTCATTATCATTTTACCATACCAAGTAAACTTCTTTGAATTACCTGTAGAGTTAGGGGCAATCTCAACTCTATACCTGATGTAGTTATCCCAAGCAGTCGCAACATTCCAAGTAGCATAATTAACTATATGTCCTGTTAATAATCCTTTCTTATATTCTTCAAGAACTGAGATAGCTTCAATTAAAGTTTTACAGGTAGCGGTCTGCCGCTGACCTTCAGACATAACTGAAACGCGATATTTTTTACCGCGCTTCATGATACCTTTAGGTATTATTTGATTATTATTATTATTTTCCATAGATTTTATTCTCCATTTTCATAGCTAACTCTAAACCTTTAGGTGATAGAGTAACAACGCGCTGACGTTCATCAACAGGTGAAGTATTAATTTCTAGTATACCAAAACCTTCTTCATGAATGTATGAGCGTTTAGCCATTGATCTAAGACTTCTATTAAGACTTGATTGCGTCATGCCTAAAGTTTCTACTAAATCTCTAGTTTCTATAATCTCGTCTCGATGAGCCGCGATATGCAGAAAGCAAACCGCGTGATTAATAGTAAATTTATAATGTATTTCTGTCAGTAATTCTAAAGCTTCTATAACTTTTGCTAACTGTTTCATTGCTTCTTATTCCTATTACAAAATTATCTAGGTGTTATATGATTTATAAACGCCCAATTTTTCGGTAGTGTAAAAGTTTTAATTAACCACCAGTTTAAATTATTTAATAAACTTTTTATCGGTGGGCCTGTGAATGGATTACACCAAGAACTGACAGGTTTGGAGTGACCACCATTATTTGAATTCGCTTTTTTCATTGTTTTATTTTTTCCCTATAAATATGTAATCAATTATAATCAATACATTAAAAATTCTAAAGTCTATTGATGTACCATAGAAAGTTTTCATTTTATTAAAGTATCTAATTGATTTGTTTCGTTCGTTTTTGCTTACTAGTTCATAGACTATTTTAATTTTCATTTTAATTTTTAATTCCTATTCAATTAACACTTTCACTGCTCTATGTCCGCTATGGACTTCGAAATGGTTAGTAGGATATAGTGGTTATAAATTTTTAATCTTAATAAAGCAACCATTATATTATTTTGAGACTAAAATGGTGGTTCTTCTCCTTTATATTCTGGCTTCCACATTGGGATATGTTTTTTCTGATCTGTCCTTACTGCTTTTGTCTGGACTTCCTGTTTTCCAAACATCTGCAGTAAGAACACTGATAAGACGTGACTAAACATTAGGTGTAAGCTTCTTCAAGCTCATACATAATCGCATCGTAATAACCCATTTGAAATTGACTATCAGCAGGGTCAAAGCGAAAACTTTCGTAAGCTTCTATTAAATCAAATCCTGGTTTAACAAATTCTCTTCCGAATGCTTCAACGCCTTGAACATATTCTTCAAAGATTGCAGAATTATCGATTGTTGTAGTTGATAATAAAACGTCCATAATAATATTTTCCTTTTCGATCATGCTTGATTGCATGAGCAAACCCACCAGTTTTTTTGCTGATGGGTTAACTGATGCAATCAATCTAAAAAATCATGCAGTCTTGAGCATATGATAGTTAAGCAACGATTAAGTTCTTGAGCGTCACAGGTTTCCAGATAGGTTCTAACGCTGTTGTAATCGTCGTTAGCTATCTTTGGTGCTGTTGGTTGCCTAGTAGGTGCTACAGGTTCTGTTACTGGCTCATTCCAGTGCATTTTATTGAGCCAATCAAGTAAACCTTGCTTGTCTGTTGGTACATTAGCTTCAACGAATTTCCCTAGCTTTTTAGCATCAGCTTGAGTTCCAGCCCATTGACTTCCTGTTGTGTAAAGTCTCATGATAGCACCCCATACGGCTCAATTTGCATCATCATCTTGAGCGCGCCGCGTTCTGCAGTCTTATAGCTACCATAAGAACGCGCCTTGATTACTTGGCCTATTGGGTCGGCTTCGGTTGCATTGGCAATAATAGATACCCAATAGCTTGAGCCGTCTTGAGCATATCCGCTGTTGTCATTGAGAGTTGCTTTAAGCGAACCCATGTAAAGAACTTTTGGTTTTGAGTTGCTCATGATTGCACCTCTTTTTCCCGTCTTTCTTCACACCAACGGCAATAAAATTCGCTTTCATTCCAGTTAAGAATACAATCACAATCTTTGCAGTGTTCATGTGTTTCTTGTGCATCTTTGCAGTTACAAGCTTTGCTCATGATGCCACCTCTACATACTCACCGACTGTCCAGACGAATGTAGTTGTCTGCCAGTTCTCGTCGGTGCGGCTCTCTCGTTTCTCAGTTCGCGGTGTCCCGTCTATATTAAATGGGATAAAGTCCAGACCCCAATCTGCAGTGCCATAGTCCCAACCTTCAATTTCACACGCGGTAGTAAGCGGTAGTTTTCCAATAGGTTTCATGTCGTTATCAAGAACGGTTACAATTTTGACTTGGTTACTCATTTTATATTTTCCTTTTCATCGCGCTGAATTGCACGGGCAAACCCACCGTTCCCGATGGGCTAACCGATGCAATTTTAAGCGGCGGCCTCTGTTAAATATGTGCAAGCTTTTTGAGATAAAGCGGCGGCTTTGGTGATTGCTTTAGGGTCGGATTTAAGACACTTAATCCAGCTATTAAGATACTTGGCATGATCTGCTCTTGGCTCGCTATCAACTTTAAGTTTGTTGGATAACATCGCACTGCCTAGCTCTGCGACTAGCTCTTCAAATGCGTAATCTTTATCGCCAAACTTACCCATTGATTTAAAGCGGTCATGTCGTGAGCTGTGGCCTGTCCAATGTATTAATTCGTGAAGAGCCGTTCCATAAAATCCAGATGCGTTTTTGAACTGGTGACGTTCTGGCAATACTACAATGTCTTGTGCTGGTGAGTAGAACGCTTGATTTTGTGGTTTATACTCAATCTTTGCAGGTAACTTTGATATGAAATTATCAGCGGTTTTAATGTCATTCCAATCTTGTACACCTTCTAACTCGCTGTCAGTTTCTTCTAACCACGAGCCGTCCCATCCAGTAACTTGATCAGCGTTAAAAACTACATAAGTTTTTGGGAATGGTATCATCTTATCTTCACCAGTAACCTTGTCTTTGATTTTGATAGTGGTGTAGAATAAAACAGCGTAGCCTTTAGAACCTTTGG
>Ga0115561_1002766_pt1 | contig 11572 bp, 10 predicted proteins | sample COGITO_mtgs_1105_4_FD_87201 | JGI IMG/M metagenome (GOLD analysis project Ga0115561, IMG submission 87201) | Pelagic marine microbial communities from North Sea - COGITO_mtgs_110512 | ecosystem: Environmental > Aquatic > Marine > Epipelagic | place: Germany:Helgoland, sampling site Kabeltonne...
GCAAACCAATATTTCTGGCTATTTGAAATCTTATGTAGTGGCCCAAGATGCTATTGCGAATAACTTTTTTGCAACGAATACAATTTATCAAGCGCAAAACAGCGGTCGTTTAATGCTTGAAACGTTTACAGACAATACCGTTTTTCAACTGCATTACGAATTAAGTCCGCTATCGGTTTCTCGTGCAATAGGCGGTGATCTACAGTCTTATAATATCGTTGGGGATAATTATCGCGTTAGCGACATTGAAACTTCTTTAACCAATGATTTGTCGAGCAAAACTCAATTCTATCAAAACTTAGATCGCCTTAATGTTCAGTGGCGATTGGGTGCTGGGAACCTAACGATTGGTAGGCAAGCTATTGCATTCGGGGGCGCGCGTTTTATTAATCCCACAGATGTGTTTCTGCCCTTTGATATAAGAACTTTTAATACTGAGTACCGTACAGGGGTGGACGCAGTGCGGTTTCAAAAGCCTTGGGGTGATCTGGGCGAAGTCGATGTTGGTGTTGTTTTAGGTGCGGGTGGAAAACGAGACAGATCAGCCGCTTTTCTTCAAGTTAGTAATAATATCGGTGGAAAAGACTATGCTCTTGCCTATATCGAATACGCAAGACAATCGTTGGTAAGTTTGAGTTTACAAACTGAGATTGGCGTAATGGGATTTTGGTTTGAAGGAGCGTTTGTAGAAGGCGATGTGGACTACTTCAGAGGTTCAACTGGGTTAGATTACGCTTTTTCAGGGAATACGTTTGGCATGATTGAATATCATTATAACGGTGCTGGTATTGATAATACTGATCGCTATCTCTCGTTGTACGATACCTTGCCCTATCAGCGTGGTGGTGTGTTTTTGTTAGGTGAAAATTATCTGCTGCCGAGTTTTTCATTCCAAGCGACGCCTTTGTTGACACTGGCAATACAAGCTATTGTTAATCTTGACGACGCTTCGGGATATACCTCTCTATCAGCTGAGTACAATGTCGCTGAAAATTTTTATATAGATTTCGCGGCGTACATTTTTGTTGGTGATGACTTAACGGTAGGTGCCTCGCAAACACCGATACTGGGTTCGGAATACGGCGCAAATCCCAATATGTTATACAGCAGTATTCGCTGGTATTTTTGAATACCGAAGCTGAGGAAATAGCGCATAGATTTCCAGCATCAGATGAAGCATGGATATAGTGGCTGTTATACATTGATGCGATAGGACTCTCTTTCTATGACAACGTGGCTAGCTGGCTGGGATGCAAAATTTGCCCCGATGAATAGGATTGAACCGTCAACAAGATCTTGCAGAACCCTGACTCTACGCGCAGGTGCCAACCTGCGGAGCGATGTAGGAGTGAATGGAGTTACGCATTGCCCGATGGATGCGCCTATTGCGAATAAAAATTCACCGAATATGATTTTTGCTTGAGTCCGTTTCAGCATCATAGTCGTTTGAAGACGGCCCCGGAAAAATCTTACGGGGCCTAGAGGTCGTTATAGGTTCTTGGCGAACTAGTACCGTTAGATCGACAGGTGAAAATCTACTATTGAGTAACCATTGCTTGGCGCATGGAGTCTGTATCTTCAAAAGCAGTGAATACCGCAACTTTGCCGTCTTCTACAACAAACATGTGCATGGTCTCGCTATCTAGCCCGTCTGCTTGTAATTTGTTATGAGCATAAACTGTATTACCCACGGCAGTGATACTGATCGGAGTAAGTTTGAAATTAGCCCAGTGGATTGCAATCTTTGCGAAGACGTTTTCGATCACTGCTTCAGGCCCTACAAAAACACCAGACTGAGGTAGTTGGCCGAATATTGTGAATTTTAGATCATCCGTATGCAGTGCTGTCCATGCTTCGGTATCTCCCGAGCTAAAGGTTGCATATGCTGCTTCAACGATGGCTTTTGCATCTGCGTGACCGGTTGAATCGCCTTCTGCGTGGTGACCTGCGTTAGCCAGCATTGGCAGCATCAGAGTTAAAGCGAGTAAGAGGGAGTTTTTCATTTTCGATCCTTATTGTTGTTGTGGATCGAAGATAGCACACCGCTTAGTACGGTGTGGCCTTATTGGTCTAGGGCTAGTTTGCTTCGTTTAGCCTTTCCTGACGGAGTGCTTTTCGTCTTACTTTGCCTGCGTCATCGCGCATTGGTTCGTTGGAAAATTCTATGCTTCTTGGAATTTTATAGCGCACTAACCTGTCTTGTAGATGGCTTAACAGCTCTTCCTCTTTTATGCCCCCTGGCGCATCTACAATAGCGTGTACATAGTTGCCTAGGTCTTCGTGGGGTAGGCCAATGACCGCAGAAGAGCGCACACCTTGGAAGCTGTCTATGGCGGCTTCAACTTCAGCTGGATAAATGTTTGCGCCGCCTGACAAGATCATATCTGTCTGCCTATCAGCAAGATAAAGGTAGCCGTCTGTGTCGAAATATCCCATGTCACCAATACTTTCAAAGCCGCCATCAATGGCCTTTGGCTCTGCGCCAATGTAGCGGTAGGTAGTGCCTTGGCCGGTTAACGGCCGTAAGAATACTTCGCCTATTTCATTTGGTGGTAGGTTTTCGCCAGCGTCGTTGACCACAATGATTTCGCAGGTTGCGTTGGGCTTGCCCACTGAGCCACGGTGGGTTAACCATTCAGGCCCGCTAATAACTGTACCGCCCTGAGCTTCGGTGCCACCGTATAGTTCCCAAATTACTTCTGCCCCTAGCCATTGAATAAAGGCTTCTTTTAGCCATGCGGGGCAGGGGGCCGCTAAGTGCCAGAGTACTTTTAGGCTAGATAGGTCATAGCGACTCTTCACTTCTTCCGGCAGGTTCCAAATACGCTGCATCATGGTGGGTACCATGTAAACAATATCTATCTTTTGCTGCTCTATTAGCGCCAGAGTTTCTTCAGCGTCAAACCGTGTTGTTACGGTGATTTGGTTGCCCCTGAAGAACGCACTCATTGCCCAGACAAAAGGGCCGTTATGGTACAAAGGTCCGGGTATAAGCATTGAGCCTTTTAGCTGTGTATGCAGCCGGCACGTGTCTATGTCCCAGACAGCAGGGTTGGCGGCGACAATAAGCTTAGGCCTACCGGTACTGCCTCCAGATGTCATGGCTTTAAATGAGTTAGCGGTTTTTTCAGGTAGCTGTGTATCCGACAGAGATGCATCAGGCGCATACCCGACAGGTACTGTCACGTAGCCTTGGTGAGAGCCATCTGCCACGCCTGTGATAAGTTTTGGATTGCCCACATCGACAATTTGATCGCGCTCAAATTTGGGTAGCTTTGCCGAAATCGGCTGTGGTGTCGCGCCAATTTTCCAAGTTGCAATTGTCGATTTAAAGAATTCGATACCGTTGGGTAGGGCGATGGTGACAAAGTCGTCTTGGCCTACACCCAGTGCTCCGTAAGCTCTCGCCAGTCGATTTGTCTGACGTTCCAGCTCTCCCCAAGTGATGGTTTCACCGTCATGATAAATAGCTACTCTGTCAGGCTGAATGTCGGCCCAGAAACTAACTATCCGGCTGAGTGGGATCATTTGCATGTTGTGGCTTCCATCTTGTTGCTGAATAAATTGCTAGCAATTTGCGCGGGTGTTTTGCGTGGTATTGATCGCCCGTCGCCTACAGTAAAAGTCAGATACCGTACAAGGTAGTAAAATGATCGTCAAACACGGGTCCTCTTGCCTGGAATCCAGGCAGATTGATTCCCTGAGCATCATGTTGGCGTAATAATTCGAAGCCATAGTCGTGGTGAAATGATGTTTGCTGGGCTCATTACAAGTATGATTGGGTTTTACCGTACAGCGATGCATATTGAACCGCTACTCGCACAAATCACCACAACAACAGCCGCGCCAGGATCTTGCTGAGATCATTCAAACCCATCTTAGCGCTCCTTGGCAGCGCCCTATTGCTGCTCATTCTCTAGAGGCTTTTGCGGCAATTCGAAATCGTGTAGAAACATCCACTGCGCCATTGATTATTGACTCGTGCTGCGGGACCGGCGATAGCACGCGCAACTTAGCGGCAGCTTTTCCGGAAGCGTTGGTGTTGGGTATTGATAAGTCTGAGCACCGTTTGGCACGGCATCGTAGCGGTCAGTTAACTAGTGAGCAAACCAGCCGGCAAACCAGCCGGCAAACCAGTCAGCAAAATAGTGGCGAAGAAAATTACTTAATGCTGCGCGCAGACGTGAATGACTTTTGGCGCTTAGCGTCAGGTGCTGGTTGGCAGCCCGTACAACATTTTCTACTTTACCCCAACCCTTATCCTAAGGCGTCACAATTTCGTAAACGTTGGTATGGCTCGCCGGCGTTTCCCTTCTTAATAAAACTTGGTGGACGACTGACAGTACGGACCAATTGGGCGATATATGCTCAAGAATTTGTGCAGGCGCTGGCGGCTGTTGGTTTACAAGCCAGTAGCAGGCCGTTGTCGGAAGACAAGCCGATCACTGCTTTTGAGACAAAATATATGCAACGCGGCGATTCCCTGTTTGAAGTGGTCAGTGATCTTGAGGACTTCGTCGGTTTCCCAACTAACTCTTCAGCCAGTTTTTAAATAGCCGCTACATACCGCGTAAATCGCAGCCACGGCGCTGCAATATTGGTCGCATTTCTCTGAACGCCGCAGGCGTGTGCATTAGCGGGATGCGTGGATATAGGTGGTGGACCACGTGGTATTGCATACCAGAGGACAGTAAATTACCTAGGGTGCTTTTGAACGCCTCAGTGTCTTTATATCGACCCTGATTTTCTCCCGGGTGATGGGGCTTCCAACTCAAATAATACGGGATATAAATATCTGCAATATGCAGTGGCAACCACCACAATAGTGCCGCTTCTATGGCATAGCCGGTGCAAGCAGCAACAAACAATACCAGCGTATACAGACTGCGTATTGCAATGGCATCAACGGCCACGTGGGCGTTGTCAGTGCGCTCTAAGGACGCATAGTAAAGGTCTTTACCTTCTCTCCCAACGGGCTGTTTGCGCATTAGAGCGTTTTTGAAATACGCCCTTCTGTCTTCTGCGTGTACATCAAAGTCTGGATCTAGGTTTGGGTTGTTTGTGTGTGCATGGTGTTCAAAATGCGTATAACGCAAGTACCTAAACGCCTGAGCAAAAGGGATTAGAGACACATGGCCTAATAGTTCATTGAGCCAACGTAGTTTATGTCCTTCTCGTGCAATTATGCTGTGTTGTGCGTCGTGGGATGGCAGATAAGCTGCGCATACGTTGACTACGGCAATTGGAAAAGCCGCCCAAATTGGCAGAATGTCCATGATCACGAGAGGCCAAAGTGCTAGCCAAATCGTCGTGTTTGCAAAGCCCCAAATGATAACGCCAAGGGGGAACTTCTGAATGTACTTGGCGGCGATTTTGCGCTCCATTGCATCTAGTTGTTCTGGGTCTAATTCGTCCCAATTCATCGTTTGAGTTACCTGATCCATAGCCAGCTCCCTCTGAAATGTGCTACTGATCCCCAGGTGCCACCAATAACTAGGCCTACAAGCAGATTAGGTAGGGTAAAGAGTTGCAGTTCTGCAGCCGTCATAGATTGAGCGATTAACGGCGCCAAGAAGAGTAGGCCAAAGACAATTGGCGAAAAGATGATTTTGAGAATGTTTTCCATATCCGTTTTCCGTACTTTTTCTCATTGCGCTGGTGTCGTGCCAGCAGAGTTAATCCAGCAGGGCTAATTTAAGATATACCGCCGGCGCGGACTCATAAGCCTTTACACCCCAGCCTCGCTACATCACTGCAGCCAGCGGGTTTTGCGAATAATACACGGAGTATGTCTTTAGCCGCTAGGCCGTGCCAGTGAATAATTAGAGCCAGAGTTTTGCTGGTTGGATAGTAGCTAGCGCCATGAGTTGCGGTGACTGAGCGGACTTCATAACCCGTTGTTGTTGCATTGGCAGCGCTGACTTTCTGAATGTGCATCTTGACGCACAGCCCATAACGAGACAAATTCAGTCACTGGATAAGGGAGTGCAAGAAGACGTGCCGAGAAGTGGCGGCCCTCCCTGTCAGGAGCGTACAAGAGAGAGAACAAAAATTAGTCATTAGAGGGGAGGCATCGTGGAATACGATCTAATTATTTCGGGCGGCACTGTAATCGACGGCACCGGGGCGGACGCTAAACGCGCGGATATAGCTGTCAATAATGGGCGTATTGCCCGTATTGGCGATCTTACCACTGACACCGCAGCGCAAACTATCGATGCCAAAGGCAAAGTGGTCACGCCTGGCTTTGTAGACCTTCACACCCACCTAGATGCCCAAGTTGGCTGGGACCCGCTGATGAGTTCCAGCTCCTATCATGGTGTGACCACTGCAATGATTGGTAATTGTGGAGTGACCTTCGCGCCGTGTAGTCCTAATAACCGTCGCTACTTAGCCGAGCTCATGGAGTCTGTGGAAGACATCGCTGCTGATGCCATTATGGATGGCTTGCCGTGGGACTGGACGACTTATGGCGAATATTTGGATTCAGTGCAGGCGTTACGACCTGCACTGAATGTTGTTGGCCTTGCTGGGCACTCCGCCATTCGCTACGAGGCTATGGGCGATCGGAGTATGGATGAGGGTGCACAGGCCTCTGACAAAGAACTCGAGCATATTGCACAAATGGTTAAGCAATCTGTAGAAGAGGGAGCGGTGGGGTTTTCTACCTCACGGTTTCTTTTGCACACAGTTCCGGATGGGCGCTGCACACCAGGCACTTGGGCGGATTTGCGTGAGACTAAAGCCATACAACAAGCCATAGTTGATGGTGGTGGCATTGGAGCAATGTTTCAGTCAGCCAATGATATGCAGACTAGGTACGAAACTGAGCTGCAAATGTTCAGAGACGCTACCGAATTGGGTTGTCAGGTGCTGTTTTCTGGCGGCACCGGACCTCAAGGTGATGGCGGTGTTTCGCGCTGGAATGAGTTTTTTGAGGAACAAAATCAAGGCGGCAAGCGCCTTGCGAGTCTGTGTCATACGCGCCCCAGCGGGGCCTTTTTTGGCCTAGCACAACTTTCCCCATTCACTAAAAAATCCAGCGCATGGAAAGAACTGATGGCGTTACCTACCATTGCTGATCGTGTGCAGGCCATGCGCCAAGAAGCGACTCGGGCCAAACTTATCTCTGAAGGTATTGCCGCTGGTGATATGCAAAATCTGGCGCACATGCTCCACCCGTTTGGTACAGACGAGACACCAAACCTTGATTTCAATCGCCGCGCAAGCCTTCAACAGTTGGCTGACGAAAGTGGCAAAGATCCGGTAGAGGTTTATGTCGATAGGCTGCTGGCCTCAGAAGGCAAAGAGTTTTTTAACTACTGGATGTTTGGCGGACACCTTGAAAACCAGTGGAAATATATGCAGTTACCCCATGTGGTACCCATGCTGGGTGACGCCGGTGCCCACGTAGGCTTCTTCACTGATACTGATTCGCCCACTGTATTGCTTAGCGAACTGACCCGAGAGCAGGGTGTTTATACGTTGCCCGAGGCTATTCATCGCATTACCGGCAAATCTGCAGAAATAATTGGTTTGAAAGAGCGCGGCGAACTTAGAGAAGGCTGGCATGCCGACATTAACGTTATCGACTACGCCAACCTCAGTACCTGTCATCCGGAATACGTTAATGATTTTCCCCATGGCGGTGGGCGTTTTGTGGTCAAGGGTAAGGGCTATGCAGCCACAATTGTGGCAGGTGAGGTGATCATCGCAAATGGTCAACATACGGGTAAACGCCCAGGACAGGTTATTCGCGAATTTATCCGCGGATAAGCCAAAGTACGCCAAACAAAAATAACCACACTGCTGTTATTAAGCGGTACAGAAGTGGAGGAACAAAAATAATGGAAGAGCAAAGAAAGCTGTCATTTGGGGTAAAAGCCGCCTATGGCTTTGGCTCAGTGGCCTACGGTGTAAAGAATAATGGTTTCGACTATTTCCTTTTGTTGTTCTACAGCCAGGTTATTGGTCTAGATGCGCGGTTAGTTGGTATAGCTATTACCACCGCACTGGTCTTTGACGCGATAAGTGATCCCATAATTGGTTACTGGTCAGACAACGTGCGCTCCAAAATGGGAAGACGCCATCCGTTTATGTATGTCTCCGCTTTACCGGTAGCGTTGAGTTACTTCTTTCTTTGGAACCCGCCCATTGAATGGTCAGATACAGCAATCTTTTGGTATTTGCTGGTCTTAGCAGTGTTCATTCGTACGTTTATTACTTTGTACGAAACGCCCAGTTCGGCGCTCACTCCAGAGTTGTCGGAAGAGTATACTGAACGCAGTTCGCTTCTAAGCTTTCGTTACTATTTTGGCTGGACGGGCGGTAATTCCATGACCGTGTTGATGTTTTTCTTTATCTTCCCTGCGCTGGCCACGGCCACTATTCCAGATGGGCGTTTCAATCGAGAAAGCTACGAAATCCTAGGTATAACGGGTTCACTGCTGATATTTATTTCTATAATGGTTTCTTCCATTGGCACTCACAGTCAAATTCCATTCCTGAAAAGTCCGCCCGCACAGCGTGCATTGACTTTGAAGGGTATTTTTCGCGAGATTTTTGAAACTTTAGCTAACAGATCCTTTGTGGCACTATTTGGTGCTGCGTTGCTGGGGGCTATTGCAACGGGGCTCGCGGCGGCTTTGGCCTTTTACTTCTATACCTACTTCTGGGAATTCACCTCTATTGAGACCGGCATTATTACCACCGGCGTATTTTTGGCGGCGATTATAGGTTTTGTTTTAGCGCCTATCGTGACCAAGCGTTTTGGGAAGAAAAACGGTGCTATGGGTATTGGCTTAATAGCCTTCCTTGGAGCGCCTCTGCCAGTATTCTTACGCCTCATTGGTGTGCTGCCGGAAAACGGCGACCCATTTGTATTTTGGTTTGTCTTTGGTACAGGTGTGATTGACGTAGGTCTGATTATTTGTTTTCAAATTTTGTTCGCCTCTATGACAGCTGATCTTGTTGAACAAGCAGAGCTAAAAACTGGCCGGCGATCAGAAGGCGTGTTCTTTTCCAGTGTCACCTTTGTGCGTAAAACCGTTCAAGGGCTAGGGCTGTTGGCTGCTTCCTTTGTACTCGCCTTGGCAGAATTTCCCTCTGGCGCCACGGTTGAGCAAGTCAGCGATGAGTCAATTTGGTTGTTGGGGGCGTACTACGTGCCCACCATTCTTACTTTGTGGCTTGGCATGATCGCGGTAATTTCGCTCTACAAAGTGGACGAAGAATCTCATGCGGCTACTTTGAAGGAACTAGAAAATAGGCGTGTACAAACCGCAGCTAGTGAAAACCAAGCATAGGGTTGATGGGGGAGTGATTGGCTGGCGCGTGCGCGTACAACCAGTGATGTAGTGGATGGATGTGTGTTTGCGCGCTTGTTGATTGAGCGCGAGCAGGCATATTTTTTTGGCTACTATTAACAGATAAAAATTTGCTCTGGAGAGGCACAACATGACAAGAATTAGATTATTACCTGACGAAGAGTTAGACGAGGCAACTCGCGCAGCCGCGCAAAGTATGCAAGCTAATGGATCAGATACTTCAACACTAAGAGGTCTAGCAAACAACCAGCAGCTGTTTAATTCCTACTTTCAGTTCTACTACCCAGCGCGCAAGGGCTACAGTGTTTCTGAAGAATTGATTGAGATGGTGCGTCTGAGGATTGCTCGACACAATGACTGCTTTACCTGACTAAACGCCCGCCTCCTGCAGTCTGCAGGAGACCTTACAGAAGCGAAAATTACCCAGTTGGATCTAGACAAAAACTTGGATGCTTTTAGCGTCGCCGAACAATTAGCACTGGAATATGCAGATAGATTGGCTACCGACCACCACAATATGGACGATGAGTTTTTTCAGCGCTTGAAGCAACACTACAGTGATGGGCAGGTGTTAGAGTTAGGCTTAATGATTGGTCAATTCATTGGCTTTGGTCGGTTGTTGGCGGTACTCGATCTAGAACCTAAGTTCTGCGCCGTGGATGGTGCCGGCGACTAAAACACCACCATTGGATTGCCATTTTTTCAGCTGGCTGGGGCGCAGATGAGCGTCTAGGCACCTGCGAGTCCAATCAGAAACCCAGCCAAACAAAGCCAAACAAAGCCAGTTTGCCTTTGCAGCGGGTGGGGTATACTCGATAGCTTATACACTTGAGATCAATTATGTCAGCAACAGTTACCGGATTATGGCGTCGGCCTAAAAATACCTCAGCCGATGAAAAGGGTGGCATTCATGACGACGACACTGCTCAAGGCCTAGGTTTTCAAGGCGGCACTATTGCCGGTTCCATTCACATGGAACAGTTTCCGCCGCTTTTGGTAGAGTATTTTGGCGACGCTTGGTGGCGCCAAGGGGGTATGTCACTTTATTTCAAGGCTGCCACCGTGGATCACGAACCTGTTTGCTGCAAATTAGAACCTATCAGCGAAACCAAAGCGCGAATTTGGATGGAAAACGAATCTGGCGTGATGGTTATGGAAGGGTCCGCATCATTAGGCGATGACCCAGATTCGCAGGTCAGCAAACGCATAGCCGCGAACCGGCCTGCGGAAGATCTACGTATGTTAGGTGCGGTGGTTATTGGTACCCCTTCTCCTGAGTGCGCGGTTCAAGTGAGCGATGAGAGTATAGATCAGCGGCTTGCGGTGATTACTGAACCCATGGATTGCTACACAGATGCAACCATCTTTGGTGGCAGAGTGGCACCCATGGCGGAGTGTATTCACGCTTTCAGAGGCGTTGAGGAGCACATTATTCCAATCAGTGGTCCCTATGTTGGCCTGTATGGTTCCATAGAAGTACAGTACCTTGGTCAGCCTGTAGTGGCAGGCCGTGACTATCTCGCTCATGGACATGTTGTGGCGCTCTCGGACAGCCCAAAGACTGAAATTTGTTGGTATACCGCTTGGTTAAGCGACGCTAAATCCGGTGAAAAAGTTGCGCGCATGACGAAGATGGATCGGCTTATGAAAGATGCCTCACCGCTGTGGTCTGAGTCCTAGACAGCGGTGGCTGGCGGTTAATCAAAGAAGAGAGTGATATGAGCGAGACTAATCAGGCCGAAGAACGAGCAATTATCGAAACGGTTTTAGGCTACTGTGACAACGGTGGTACTCATTTACAGCCAGATGTCATGCAGATACCGGTTACCGAATATACTGACCCTGAGCGATTGAACCGAGAGATAGAAGTTTTGTTTCGGCAGTTCCCTATTATCGTTGGTCACGCCAGCGCTCTTGCGGCTCCGGGTGATTTCTTTACCCATAATTCTACTGGCGTGCCAATGCTGATTGCGCGTAATCGAGTGGGTGAGGTAAAAGCATTTCTGAACGTATGCCGTCATCGCGGTGCTCGGGTAGAGCAACAACCTTGCGGCAAAGCGAATACGTTTTCCTGCCCCTATCACAGCTGGACATACGACTTGGACGGTAATTTACGCGGTCTGCCCAAGGATACAAATTTTGGCGATATTGATAAATCCGAACTAGGTTTGGTGGCATTGCCAGCCTTTGAACGCTTTGGGCTTATTTGGGTGCGGCCTTCGCCTAGCTCAGCGCCAGTTGATATA